>Ga0315279_10003090_pt1 | contig 23838 bp, 20 predicted proteins | sample YL17G06_20_MG_FD_203694 | JGI IMG/M metagenome (GOLD analysis project Ga0315279, IMG submission 203694) | Sediment microbial communities from Yellowstone Lake, YNP, Wyoming, USA - YL17G06_20 | ecosystem: Environmental > Aquatic > Freshwater > Lake > Sediment | place: USA: Wyoming | collected...
CAGCTGCAATGGGTTAGTCTGGTCCAGTTTCATACGATTGGTTTCTTCGCTCTGCCAATATCCGCCACGCCGCCGGAATCGTTAATCATGCGTGTTCCGCTCTTGAAGAACATCAATGTTCCAAAATACAAACATTAATATCCTCTACGCCTGCATAAGCGGGCGATATATCCGGATCCGATATAGGCGAGCCCTAAATGCGCACACGTACCTTCACCGCCCTTCTCGTTTTGATCTTAACGCTAGGACTCACCTTCGTACCAAACATTTTCGCTGCCAAAGCTCAAGGCTTCCTTTCAGTACAGGGAACGCAGATCATTGATTCCACTGGTCGCCCAGTTCTCCTTCGAGGAGTCAACTACCCCGGATATCAATCAGGAGGCGCAGACTCCAGACTGCACAGCGAGTCGGCCTATGAGATATTCGCGCGGTCTGGATTCAATGTCGTAAGGTTGCCAATTTCTTGGGGCAACCTCGAACCTTTTCCCGGAGCGTTCTATGAGTCATATCTTAGCCGTTACGTGGATAGAGACATTCGCTGGGCGAAGAAGTATGGCCTCTACATAATCTTGGATATGCATCAATTCAATTGGGCTTCTAGGTTTGGAGGTAACGGTGTGCCCGATTGGGCGGTCACCCAATTTCCACCAACACAGATCGGAATGCTGCAAGCGGTCTCAGAATTCTGGAATAACAGCGTCCTGCAAGATCACCTAACCAATGTTTGGACCAAGGTCGCTCTGAGGTACGCGAAAGAGCCAACGATTGCTGGGTACGATATTTTGAACGAACCTTGGATTTACAATTCAGTAATACCGAACCTAAATGCTTCACATGTTGACTCATTCTATGTGAAGGTCATAGAGTCCATCAGGACGGTTGATTCGAATCACACCATATTCTTGGAGCCAGCAAACTTGCACACGAACAGCTTCCCACTTAAGGACAAAATCGTATGGTCTCCCCACTTCTATCCGCTTTCCTTTGCACCGCACTATCACCCGCTTAATATTACAGTACTCAGAGCCGACTTGGATGCGATGTACAAGAGGTTCGTTCTTGAGATGGGAAGCCCTATGTGGATAGGGGAATTCGGCGCCTTTATGCAGGATGCAAGTTCGGAGCAATGGCTTCGAGATGCGGTTGCACTCTTCAACGAGTATCAGGTAGGTTGGGCTTGGTGGGCGTATTCTCGAACGAGAGGAGGATTAACTTTCACCAATCTTGTGAAAGCGTTCGACCTCTCAACGACAGGCAATGCTTCGACAAATGCTTCGTCACAACCCATGAGAGAGTCCAAGCTCAACTCACACATAGCTCAGCTCAATTCAAGCACGTCAGATCAACCTGTGCTCGTCGTCCTGTGGAATGCTTACAACGCTCTATTGCTCAGCATCGCACTTATCGCAATACCTGTCATTGCATCTTCTCCAGCCTTACGGAGACGTAACGCAATCCAATAACCATGAAAGGAGCCTACGCAATTGAACGCTCCCGCAGAACCTTTCTTGAGCTCGCAATTGGATTTGGCCAGACCAATCCTTCTGGGTAAGCTTTCTGGCTCAAATATGCCGTAGCGCTCTTGGACGAGTAAGATAGCCCCGCTTCTCATTCTTGCGCTCACGCTCTAATACAGCCCCAAGGGCTCATATCTGTTGAAGGAACCTCGATCGCTGAATCCAACGGGCGCGTTGCAGTTCTGCGAGGAGTCACTTATCCAGGATAGGAGCGCACAAACCCAAAACCGCATCAGCAGTCGGCCTATCAGACGTTCGCAAGACTGGATTTCAATGTCGTGAGGCTGCCAATCTCTTGGGGTAACCTTGAACCCTTTCCCGGAGCATTCTACCACCCGTACCTTGGGAATTATGTAGACAGAGATGTCCGATGGGCGAAGAAACACGGGCTCTACATCGTCCTAGACATGCATCAGTTCAATTGGGCACAGAGATTCGGAGGCGTAGATGCACCGGAGTGGACAGTAGCAAAGTACTCGCCCACGGATCTTGGCAAGCGCCAAGCCGTCTCCGATTTCTGGAACAACACTGAGCTTCAGACCCATTTCATCAATCTCTGGGGCAAGATCGCCCAACGCTACGTACAGGAAAGCTCGATTGTTGGATATGACAACGCGTCTCACGTCAAAGCATTTTACACAAGGGCGATTACTGCCATCCGAAAAGTCGATGTCAATCATCTCTTCTTCCTTGAACCTGCGAACCTTCAAGCTGCTGCATTCCCATTGAAGCAAAATATCGTATGGTCTCCACACTTCTACAAGCTCTCATTTGCGCGCATGTATTATCCTCAAAACATCACATTGCTCAAATCAGATTTCTTCGCCAAGTACAAGAAGTTCGTCTTAGACATTGGAGGTCCAATGTGGATCGGCGAATTTGGGGCTTTCATGAAGGATAGCACCAGCTCTCGAGGATGGCTTCAGGACGCAATCAAGATCTTCAACAAATACCAAACCGGTTGGGCGTGGTGGGCGTTCGATCAGAATGGACCAGAATCGGTGCTAAGTTACCTGTCGAGTGCTAATGCGTAACATCAATCGCTATGAAGGTCGCTCTGGTCAACACTCTGAACCCTCTTCGAACACCACTTCCAATAGTTCTTCTCATGACTCTCCTCCGACGCACCTATCATCACCTATCAAAGATCGAACGCGCTAGTTTGCCTGGTTTGTCAGGATAAATCGACTCTAATGAAGCAAGACGGCAAGCCCAACAAGTTCACAATGCAACTCACACAAGTTGCACACTGTTGAAGAAATGCTATATCGAGCATATTGCGATGCAAGTTATCATTCAGAGGTTCAACTGAATGTGGTGCATCCGCAGAGCGAGAATAAGAAGGATGAGGAGGAGGGCCTTGTGGGGGCGGTGCGTTCTTCGTCTTGTTCCTGCTCATAGTTATCCTGTAGCGGTAAGATGGCGTTGGCTTTTCTGGCGCCTCTAGCAATGTGAACCAAACCGCGTCGATGCCATACTGTCGATCTCAATACCTCCGTATGGCTAATCTTCGCCACGGGGTCGATGGACTTTCCATGCTACCAGCATCCAGACACTTGGATTGCCTATGTGAAACAGAGACCACTCGACACATGTTTCTGGTATGTTGACGGCAACGGGACATGACAAGCACAATGGCAGAAGATCGTCGCTTTCTAGTCTGAACCCCACCTAGCCAGCCTTACCAAGCCAAGACCAACGCGCATAGTTCCTGCCGAACGCATGCAAAACCATTGCCCAGACTAAGGCCAGCTGATACAGCACATAAGTTATCAAAAGTTCAGCAGCAGACAAACTCCTCACAAAATACAGAAAAACGGCCAGCACAGCAATCGTCATGACACCGACCGCGCTCATCATAGGAGAGAAGGGGGCTGATGAAAACAAGAGTAAGACGAGAAGTGCAATTTCACCAGCAAACAATAGAGGCGAAATCAAGTGCATGAAGCACTCTGCCGGGAACACGATGGATCCGAAACTTCCGTACTTTCGGTTGAATAACATATCGCGATTTCTCCAGAATACGCGTTCAAGACCCTGAGCTCTTCGAACTCGTTGGCTCCAAGCATTCCGAAAACCTTTCGGGCTCTCGTTATAGAAGACGCAGTTGCTCTCGTATACGGCTCTGTAACCGTTGTGAATTGCGGACAATGCTAGTTGAGTATCGTCAGCATTAACGTCCTCATCTATTGGTGAAACAGCACTCCTACGGTAAGCGCTTAAACCTCCGTGAAAAATAGGTGTGGAACAGAGGTTTGACTCTCCGATTCTAAGCAATTCGTAGTACCCCCGATATTTCGCCTCAGTCCTCGTTGCAGTACTCTGATGCGGGTTGGTGAGTACCTGGCGAGCACACACTGCTCCAACATTATCTTCTGCAAGCGAATCAACGAGTGTCCCGATTGCAGTTTCATCGATTTTCACATCAACATCTGTGGTAATCACGAATTCACCTTTAGCGACTTTGAAGCCTTCGTTAATCTGAGACGCTTTGCCTACGAAAGGCCGATTCTCAACCAGAGTAAAGTCAATCTCAGAGGAAAGCTTGTCACGGATGCTTCTAAGAGTCTCAACCGTCCCATCTGTTGATCCGCCGTCAACTACAATAAGTTCGAGACTGGAACGTGGATAATTCTGGCGCAGAACTTGTTCGACCTTGTTGTGGATGTTTTTCGCCGCGTTCAGTGTGCATATGAGAACTGACAGTTTCACGGCGTTCTTCAGTCGTTTAGTCGCATAGGCGCTTCTCCTCAAGTTCTTTCGGATATAGTTGTAGTAAAGTAGGTGTGGTGCAAAAATGAGTATGCCACAGACAGCAATTATGAGTATTAGAATTGGTGGACTCAACATAGCAAGTGCCTCAAATTTCGGGAGACTCGTGACCAATTTTCAACAGAGTGCGCCCCCATGTTGATGATTTTCGCAGGGACCTTGACCCCTCCAGCGGGATTCTTCCTATTAACTTGATTTGCATGCTCACAAATGAGAACGCAAAAGAGACAAGTAAGCTAAAGGCTCGTAGGCCTGGAGCGATTGCCTTGCGTGCGGATCTGAAGAATCGATTATTGGAGAGAATTAGGTCGCGGTTGGCGGTGGTCACCGTGGTTGGCCTTGGCCACGTGGGATTGCCCCTGACAATAGCCTTCGCAAAGGCAGGTTACCAGACTATCGGAGTGGACAATAACGAAAAGCGCCTAGTCTTGCTGGAGCGCGGAGAATTCCACATAAAGGATGACCTTGACCACCGGGAGGTCACCGAGCTTATAGGCGCCGGCAAGCTCCGATTGACTAAGGAAATCCGGAATGCTACGAAAGAAGCAGATTGCATCGAGATCTGCGTACCGACACCAGTCAACGCTCAAAAGACTCCTGACATATCCATCATTTCACATGTTCTGAGAATCGTAGGACAGTGCCTTTCTCCCGGCCAAATAGTGGTTGTTGAGTCCACTGTCTACCCAGGATTCACTAACGAAGTTGCGAGGGATCTTTTGGAGTCTAAAGGCCTGAAATGCGGAATTGATTTCTCGTTGGCATATTCGCCGGAGAGAATAGATCCGGGCAATCGACGATACGGGGTCACCTTGATTCCGAAGATCGTGGGAGGGTTTGACGAACTCAGTGGTGAAATAGCCACGCGTCTCTATGAATCGGTGATCCAGGGAGGAGTTGTACAGGTCTCCAACGCAAGAACTGCTGAGTGCACGAAAATGCTGGAAAACGTCTACAGATTCGCCAATATTGCTCTCGTCGACGAATTCGCTCTCTTCTGCGAAAGAATAGGCGTCAATGTTTTCGAAGTAGTTTCAGCGGCTTCCTCGAAACCTTTCGGTTATAATCCTCACTATCCCGGTCCTGGCATAGGAGGTCCGTGCATCCCGAAAGATCCCTTCTACCTGCAGTATGCAGCTCGAAAAGTCGGCCTTCGTCTAAGTCTTGTCGAAGCAAGTGTTAAAGTAAATCGAACAATGTCCGCGACAATCGCATCCAAGATTAACATGGAACTGAGGAAATTGCATAATCGATCGCCGAAGGTTACGGTCTTTGGACTAGCCTACAAGGCTGAAAGCTCCAACACTATCAATAGCCCAGCGATCGCGATAATCTCGAAGTTAAGATCCTCTGGCGCAACATTGAAACTTTACGATCCATATGTACCGTCGATCGAGGTCGACAAGAAATCGCTAAAGTCAGAGCAAAACGCAAAAGCCGCGTCAGCTGCCGCGGATTGTCTGCTGTTCTTGGTTGACCATGAAGTATTCAAGAAGACAGATTTGCGAGAGTTGAAGGCTAACGTTGCAGAGAGATGCATACTATTTGATGCCAAGAATCTATTCAACGCGCAGGAAGTCGACGCCGCTGGCTTCCGCTACATCGGCCTTGGAAAACCTGAAACTCGGCTTTCGGGAAGGCTCAGCGCGGAAACTAAGCGACATGATAATGTTAGCCAAGGGTCATCTTAGAAGGCGATCGACTGAAGTAATCTAGATCAAGGCGATTGGAGTGATTAGAATGATACCGCCCGCGAAACCATACTTTCCAACGGCAGATATTGATGAAATCAAGTTAAGTCTTGAGAAAATTCTGGCCTCTGGAATCTTGACCCTTGGAGATTACACAAGAGAATTCGAGCGACAGTTTGCTATCCAAGGTGATGTGAGAGATGCGATCGCGGTGAATTCGGCAACATCCGCACTTGAAATAGCTCTAAGAGTTCACAACCTGAGGCTTGGAGACGAGGTAATGGTTCCTACCAGCACGTTTGGTGCAACAGCAGCTGCAACAGTTTTGCAGGTGGAAAGCCCGTAATAGCGGATGTCTCATCGTCGACTCTAACGCATAACGGGGATATTGTTAAACGAGCGATCACACAGGAGACAACTGGCGTAATAGCGGTCCATATAGGAGGGCTAATCTGCCCAGAAATCCAGGAGATCAGAGAGATCTGTGAAGAACGTGGCCTATTTCTGATAGGGGACGCTGCTCACGCTCATGGATCAAAAATTAACGGGAAATGCGCCGGTTCTCTGGGCTCCGGGGGGCGCTCCACTAAGAATCCCTGATGTTTCGGGTGCTCGAGCATGCGGTTTTCATCGCGAAAACCTATGAAACATCGTTGGAAAAGTTTGTCGCACTGCAGCGTGCTGTCTTTACGACTCAGAGAACCCATAACATAAGCGCGAATCCGTTCATATAAACATGTCAGCAGCCTTCGTCCATATCCTCGGATATAGAGAACCTCATCTAAGGTTTTCAGACGTTCTAGTGTAGGTAGCCACGTTATGCTGTGTGTCTATCCATACATCCTTTCCGATCACATAGTCCAAGTGAGCTCTTAATCGGCTAAGTGGGCATGACTCTCGCGTGTGTTTCGGATCATTACTCACGTGATGATACAGTTCGATTAGCCAAGCTTCAGTTCCCAAAGCATGATCGACCCATAGGTTCATCGCGCTCACATCAGTGTAGTGCCTCCAAACTTTGCACTTCAACGCGTAGAAGTCCATCCCAGCTGGGTTGTTCAGCCCCACGACGGTCGTTCTCGCACTTGAATAGCCGCTCCTCTCGACGAGCTTTTCAGTGTCTTTGGTGAACGAGCCTCTAGGGTACGCGAAAGAGGACACTCGATAAGGGGCAAGTTCTCTTTCAAGGATTTGTTTTGACAGCGCTATTTCGGATCGAATGAGGTCGCTTGGACACCTTGCAGCGCTGTCCCCCAGCATGTTTCGTCCTGCCTGGCCGAGAATATACTTGAAGTATCCGGCTTTAGATTCCTCCTGGGCGAAGTTGCTAAGAAATCTCCAAACTTTAGTTGGCATCGAGGCAGGATATTCGCAATGTGTAATAGAATGTGAGCCAACCTCCATTCCCAAACGAACACATTCTCGGAGATCACTCAGCGACATGACGGGAATGCCGTAGAAACTCTTTCCCACGTAAGCTGTCGGGACATAGTAAGTAGCGCGTATTCCGTACTCTGACAGCAGTTCCTTCGTAAGTTCATAGGTTTCTTTGAATCCGTCGTCAAAGCAAAGAGTCATAGCAGCCCTAGCCTTGTTCTTCCACATTATTGCCACGCCCCTCTATGAAACTTGTACGAGAACAACCTCGCCTGAGGAGTATAGGACATTGGATTCTCTCAAAGTGGAGCGTAGATCGCTTTCAGAAACCTCTAGACCTACATCAGGAGTCGTTGTGATGCTGAGTCGAAGAAATACGAGCAGTTCCGGGTGCTCTTTAAGCCACTGTGTGAGTGTTTGATTCGGCTGCAGCTGGATTCTTTCGACGTTCTTGTCCGCTAGAGCACCCACAAAATCATACGTGAGGCGGACCCCGCCAAGAGTGCTGGTGGGAATTCTTTGGGTGGCAAACAACGCCGCTGTCTGCCACTGGGTCAATCCGAGCCTGTAGTCAGTGGGCAGCATCGGTGCCGATGGCTCATAGATGCCCGGTTGGACTCCATAATAGACGGCCGGAGTTAGGATGATGAAAATCAAGAAGGTAATTAAAACGAATCTTCGAATTGAGTGAAACCCGAGCCCGGCCGCAGTGATTTTGGGTCCGTGTGAGAAGAGCAAGTATCCGGCAACTAGAGGAGAAGCCAGAAAGTACAGGTACGTTAGGCCTCTCGGCATCAAATCGGTGTCAAACGATAGACCAACCAAATACGGGACGAGAGTCAGTGCAAATACGAAGAGACCGCACATGGCAAACCATTTCTCAGCCTTGCCTCGAGACTCCTTCCGCAGTAGACCGCGAACAAACACACTAAGCGCGATTATACCAAAAGTAGCCATGCCCGCATATGTGATGATTACTACCCATAGTGGCTTGAACCCTGTGGAGGCCAGTGGGGCGTAAGTCAATTCTGGAGCCAGGAGGAGTTGAAGAAAAAGCGATATGAATAGTGCGATGCCGCCCAACTGAACATAATTGAAGGCCGCAAAGCTGGCCCAAAGTATCACCATCGACATTGATAAGAGGGCGGTAGACACTCCCAAGTTGGGAAGCTCAGCAGATGTCTTACTTCGGAACTTTTCGACAGCCAGGGTGGATAACAGAAAACACGCAACATAGGATCCAAAAGCATGTGTGATTACTAAACTCGCCAGTGTCAGATTCGTTACAAGGCTCCACTCTCTTCTAGGTTCGCTCAGTGCGAGAAAAATCATAGCTAGAAAGACGAAACCTAACGTGGGATGGACGGTATAAGTGTCGAATGGGACAAACCAAGGACTGAACACGGCAAATGACATGCTCACCATTTGAATCGAGGGCGCCTTCGAAACGTTGCGATATACTCTTCGAAAGAAGATGGCCGTGAGTATTCCTAGGAAACTTCCTGCATACTTGAGGAATATCACGGGTGGAAGACCGGAAACAATCGACAAAACAGAGAACAAAGTCTCGAGCCCCGGGAAATAACTGTACGCGACGGCGGATCCTGTGCCTTGCCCCAATTCTTGATGTCCTTTAATGATTATGTTGTTCACTAACTGCAGTTCATACTTGGAATCAGTGTTTTCAAGTATTGGATATTGGACACTCGTTACCGAGAGCAAACGTAGGCAAACCATCGCCCAAATGACCACTAATAGAGCGAAGCGGTATCTTCGCAGAACTGCAGAGAGAACCAGATGCAACGCGAGCGCCACGAGCAACGTGAGATAGACGACATGGAAATAGATCGCAATGCGTTGGGGTCCCGGTCTATCGGCGAACGAAACAACGAGGAGGGTGGACAGAACAATGACTGTGAACCCACTGAACCTGCGCCCAAAATCAATATTGACTCTTATCCTCATCAAAGCAACCAACTCACGTGGAAGCGTGACCGTTTCCATTCAATTTCGACAAACAGGTTCAGAGCTTGAGACTATCTTCTGAGAGCTTTTATTGTTTCTCTGAGATATGAAGTCGAACTAGACCAGTTGAGGTGCGTTCTCAGTGGACCTTAGTGTAGCTGTGATGACCGATCAATACCCAACGAATACAAGGCCCGACCGAGGCACTTTCGTTCAAGATTTGATTAATCACCTTCGGTCCGCCAGGATCAACGCTGTTGTGATCAACTATGAGAGGAATTTCGCTGCGATGTCACTCGAATGCCTTCTGCGGAGCCTTTGCGTTGATATCGTCGACGCCCAGTTCATAGCCCCAGCGGGGGTTATAGCCGCTCTCACGCCAAGGTTCTCTCCATTCGTAATAACCGTCCACAGATGGGACATTATCGATTTCCCCTACAGATGGCCCATGGCGCGGGTGGCCACGCTGTTTGCGCTCCAGCGCTCGCAGGGAATCATAGCTGTAGGACATGCAATAGGGGCCGAAGTGACAAGATTTGTTCCGAGTTCAAAGGTCCGAGTCATCCATAACGCGGTTGACACCGCTAGATTCAATCCTGATATCGAGTTTGCCTCGCTCAAAAGCAACTTAGGTATTCCAGAAAGGGATGTAGTCGTACTGAGTGTAGGCAATCTCATACCTAGAAAATCATTCGACCTGCTTATCGAAGCGATGCCCGCGATTCTCCGACGCTACGTATCATGCTCGCTCGTCATCGTCGGAGATGGTCCTCAGCGTGGTCAGCTTGAAATGCTGATACGTAGGCTGTCCTTGGAGGACCAAGTCAAACTAGCGGGAGTTGTTGATGAGGCCGTTCTACCCACATTCTATTCGATGGCGGACATATTCGTTATGCCTTCCTTGTCGGAGGGACATTGCATTTCAATCCTGGAAGCTATGTCCGCTGCAAAGCCGATTATTGCATCAGCGATACCTGCAAATGCTGAATCGGTGGTTGATGGTCACAATGGGTTTCTTGTGGAGCCGGGAGACGTAATGGGGCTTGCCGAGGCCATATCCCTTCTTCTCAGAGATAAGAATCTTCGAGAGGCTCTCGGACGCAATTCCAGAAGAAGAGTCATTCACCAATTCAATTGGAAGCTAAGAATCTCTCGCTTGAAGGACTTCTACTTGTCAGTCGCGAGCTAATAGGTGACCTTCGCCGGCGTCTCACGATGGTGTTAAGCTCGGATGTACCAGAAACTGGAGGATCAGCCAGCGCGGCGAGCCATCTTGGGCAAGCAGATACATGTCTGTAGTGGGATCGTCGGACTTCCAGTAAGCCCACCAAGCCCATCCAACTTGGTATTTCGCGAAAAGCTGAACGGAATCGCTGACCCAACTGCCAGAACCAATAACCCACATATCTATTCCAAATTCGCCGATCCATATCGGCTGTTTGAATTCAACGACAAATTTGTCATAGTACCCCTTCAAATATTTCTCAAGTATGCTCACGTTATACTGTGAATAGGGTTTGCCGTAGTAGTCGTATACGTACGGATAGAAGTGTGGGGACCAGACTAGATTTGATACGTTCAGTGGGTGAAGCGTTGAGAAATCTGGTTTGTATGGCTCGACGAAGATAATGTGATTTGAGTCAACGCTACGTATCCCATGAATGGCTTCTTCATAGAAGTTTTCTATTATCGCCCATTGCTTAGGTTCGGAGATCACTGAGTCATCGAACATCTGAACCCAGGGTTCGTTCAGAATGTCGTAACCTGCAATCGTGGACTCATTAGCATATCTCTGTGCCACATGCTTCCACATATTCACGAAGCTGACTCGTAAACTGGTGTTCTGCCAGAAGTTCATAACTGCCATGAGTTGCCCTTGTTTAGTTGCTGGATACTGAATCACAGCCCAGTCAGGAGCTCCATTTCCGCCCCACTTAGCATTCCAGTTCCACTGATGCATATCCAAGACTATGTAGACCCCGTTCTTCCTCGCCCACTGGATGTCGCGGTCTACATACGCCAAATACCTGTCATCATAGACACCTTTCTTGGGTTCGATCTTCGACCAGGAGATGAGCAAGCGCACGACGTTGAAACCCCAGCTTCTAAAATTCTGATAATCGTGCTCCGAATGAGAGGTCTTCCAAAGTCCCTGATCTCCAAAGTGGTAACCTCTGAAATCACCCCCTCGGAGCAACACTGGCTGCCCGGTTGAATCCACAATCCAACCGCCGCTGGTCCCTAGAAAACCATGGTCCGTAATCGTTTGAGCGGACACAGGACTGAAAGTTTGTGCTAGTGCGGCCAAAAGTAACGCACTCGCGAGTGCGCGTTTGCCGAATTTACTAATTGCTATTATCGTTCATCCCGCGGTTGTCGCCCGTGGTTGTCGGAAAGTCCTCACGATCGAGGCGATCGCTCGTGATTCGACAACCAGGCCTTGCTTCAATCGTGAACTAGAATGCGACGTAACCCAAGTTCCGTTTCGCGGGTTACATTCGCGTTAAAGGCTCGGCTCCGCAGTTCGGACAGAGATCGGATCGGACGATACAGCTAGAGGAACCCATTCCGTCGTTAGGTTTCGTTTATATGCACAGAGGCACGAGAGAAAACGTGGTTGGCCTGTTCACAGGTTGGTTCATCCCGCGGTTGTCGCCCGTGGAGTTTCTGATCTGAGAACGGGTCGGCCATCTACAACTCTCGGTCGGCAAAAAAAAGAGGGTAGCCGAGGCTGAATGTCATGCATCAGGATGCTATGTCTTCCATGCGAATTCTCCATGTCATTGGGACCCGAGACATTTACGGGGCGGAGCGGGTTGTCCATGGGCTGGCACGAGCGCTGATCCTCTGTGGGAATGATGTAGGCATCCTTTGTTCTCCTAACTTGGCGGGATTTTTCCGAACGACGGGTGCTGAAATTCATCCTTTCGTTCTCGGGGGTCCTGGCCATTTCCTGGGGACGATGGCCTTAACTCATTTGCAAGACCGCTTCGATATAATCAACCTGCACGGACTCAGTGCCTCCATCATATGTGCACTCGCGCCGATTCTATCTAGTAAATGCGTCATGACAGCGCATGGCTCCGAGGTCCAACTACTTAATGAAAAATGGCTCAACTTTATGGAACGATTCACCCGAAAATGTGTTTGGCGAACAGCTCGTCGAGCCAATCGAATAATAGCTATTTCGACATCGGGGGCAAGGGGGCTCTCCCAATTTCGAAAAAAGCTATCCATTGTGTTCAACGGGATTGACCCTCACATGATAACCTCTCTGGCTTGGCAAAATCGTGACTCGGCTAGGTGGTTGGATAGACTGAAGGAAAGTGGATCGGCGTGCTTACTTTTCCCTGGACGCCTGTCAATTCGCCTGAAAGGTCAAGATGTAATGATTCGAGCACTTGCCAGTCTGAAGCAGGAAGGCGTCAAATGCTACCTGATTTTGGCAGGAGGAGGTGAAGACCTCTCAAGGCTTCAAGCATTAGCTGGAGAACTTGGGGTGAGCGAACTTGTCTTCTTCTTGGGCTATCTTCCACGGGGAGCTCAACTTGCACACGTGGCGAATTCCGATATTGTGATAACTCATCTCGCCCAACCTCGGTTCGAAGGGATCAGCCAGGTTCACTTAGAAGCTACTCTGCTAAAGAAACCCATCATTACGATGGTCAACAAGGACCTGGAAGTCCTAAAGGAGAATCTATTCATGGTCAGAGCTCCAGACCACGAAGAGGTAGCAAGCAGGATCCGGCATGTGCTCGAACACCCACGCGAGGCCAGAAAACGAGCGAACCAAGGAGCACGAATAGTCGAAGAAACTTTCTCATGGGCGCAGGTCGTGCACTGCTATCTGGAAACCTATTCGAACATCGCGTATGCAAGAGGAGATCCACCTGACCACCTAATGCACACGAATATTACTTCCGGGACCTAGAAACAGCCTTTACGCTAAGGGTCGGCAACTCAGTGTCTGGTGTCCTGTCTGACCTCCGCCGATCCAGATCGGGTCCTTCCGACAGAGCGAGCAACAAAGAAACCGTCACCGACACGAATGGCGCTGAAGGTTCTCAGCCAAATCTAGTTAGGACCGAATCGAGATGGTACCGATGAACTATTCCTCAAAGTCAAAGGCAACATGAAGTACCTGTACGCCATGATGGATGAACAAACACGCTTCTGGATAGCTCAAGAGGTTGGAGATACCAAGTACACAGCCGATGTAAGACCACTATTCCAATTGGCCAAACAGATCGCTGGAAAGACTCCGAGAACCCTAGTGTCGGATGGTGCGGCGAACTTTCACGAAGCGTACAACAAAGAGTTCTACACAACCAAACTAGAAACTAGAACCGAACACATACGCCACATAGACTGCAAGGCGACCACAACAATAATCGCATGGAGCGCATGAACTGAGAAATCCGCGACAGAGAAAAGGTCATGCGAGGTCTAGAGCAAAAAGACAGCCCGATACTGACAGGCTATCCGCTGTTCCACAACTACATACGACCACACAAAGGCTTGAACCTTCGAACACCCGCAGAAGCAGCAGGAATAAAAGTTCAAGGAAAAGACAAATGGCTTACAATAATACAAAATGCAAGTCGTAAATATCCATAATCGCACACAGGACCTCCCAACAATCTCTATCTTCGTGTTCCATCGCGGAAGCAAAGCGATAAAGCGGAAATTCTTCGAAGCTATATACAACTCTAGAACTTCCTGAGGTAATTAGAGTGAAAAAATAACGGCCTCCGCAGAAACCTTAGAGGATAAGGTCTGGCAGGCAAATGTCTGCACACATGCCAAAGAGGCTCCCTTCTATGATGATATCCACGGAGAGATTTTCAATTTCATTGAGCAAAGACGCCTCCGTCAGGCCTTGGCCCGCGTGTCAAGCCTAGCTAGGTGTAAAACTCGCGTCGCGTTAGATTTTGGATGCGGGACAGGCAACCTAACGTCCAAATTACTAGACTTGGGCTGGAAAGTTGTCGCTGCGGACATTTCAGATAGTATGCTAGCTATCTTGCGCCAGAAGCTGCCGGAGGCATGTTCCTCCGGAAGACTACAGATTCTAAAGATAGCGAACAAAGACTTGGGGTTTCCAGACGGGCACTTTGGAATGGTTGTGACTTATTCCGTATTGCACCACCTGTTTGACTACATGCACACGATTAAGGAATTGTGTAGGGTACTAGACAAAGGCGGAGTGCTGTACTTGGATCACGAAGCGAGTGATCGTTACTGGGAACTTGAGGGCAACCGTGCGTACCGCCTCTATCTAGACATGAGCTACCATGTGAATCGAGCATATCTCAGATATTCTCGTCATCGGCAAGTGCCGCATATTGACTACACATGGTCGGATTATAGAACTAAAGAATCTAGCAAGATCGACTGGGCACTAATTAGAGATCATCTTGCTAAGAGCGGGTTTAGGTTTTATGATGAGAACTATCTACTTCACTCGACATTCCTCCCAAACCCACTATACCTGCTTCTGTTTGCGGTTGGAGTACGGGATATGAGAACGCTAGTTTCCGTCAAGACTAAGTAATGCCGCTGAAAGACACTCGATTGCCTGAGGAGCGTCACATCCTAAGGATCTCAGCACAAAGGAAACATCATCCGGACCGGAGTTTCTACGTATCCGTTTTCTCTTTTCCTAACGGCACAAAATCATGAACTACATCAAACGGTTTGTTACAGCCGATTTGGAAAAGCTCACCAAACAACAACGTGACGTTACCTGATTCTCTTCAGAGCAACGCGGAATATCCCCTCAGAGAAATTGATGCAGGCTGCCAAAATTGCCGATGCGTTTGAAGAATTGAACGCTCCGTTTTATGTATCGCTACCGTAAGAGTTGACAAAACGATTTGCATGTTCTGGAGCAGTTCAGCAAATGCGCTGCGGCGATTCGATTCTAAAAACGAGAAGATGCGCGAGTATAATAAGATCAAAAAGGAATTGGAGACATTATCGTGTGGCAACCGTGGGTCTGATTCGACTCATCTCAAGGACCTCATCATAGACCTCTTGCGAAAGTTCTTGGGGAGCACATTCCAGAACTCGCAGTCCGAACTCTTGAGTGCTCAGCACTGTCTTAATCGGCAAGGTTTCCTGAGAATGGGAAAGAAGCACCACGATCACTCGATGATTTGACCTAGCTGTTTTCTTCACTCCCTCGAACAACCCGCGCGAGCCCGTACCATACGAAATCGCTATTACCAGCACGGGCTCAGACAGACTGCAAACTGTTTCGAACGCTGCAAATGCTCCTTGTTTTCTTAGTCTTTCAAGATATGCTGCTTCTAAGTGCTCGTAGAAAGGAAGAATGGCACGTGAAAATGAATCGAATCTGCCGCGGTACAATCTAGTTTCTCCTGAAAGAACCTCAAGGGTGCGTGTCTCTCTAGTCAAATCCTCGTAAGAATGGGTAGCCTGATGTGCAAACGGCGCTTCAATGGTCAAGCTGGCTTCTTCGAGAAGCGTTCCTAGAATCCTCTCCCTATTCTCGGCGCCAACGCTCGGCTCAACCTTTGCGATAACCTTTCGCTCATCATACAGGATGAGCCCAACAGGAGTGGCGAAACGGATAATTGTCAGAAGTTTGGCAATTTCGGTGAGGAGCACACTTCGCGCGGACACGTTGCTGTTCAAGTTCTTTGTCGAAGAACTGAGGTCGAACATCAACACGATCGAAGGGTCTCTTTCAAGATATGACTCCCTCGTCATCAACTTACCCGTTCGCGCCGTTGCCTTCCAGTCGATCCTGTGAAAATCGTCCGTGGGTGTGGAGGGTCTGATTCCTGCTAGATCTGTTCCAGGTCCTCGACGCATGGTGTCGGCAGCCAAGTCGTATAGTACGGCCGCATCAAAAGGGGATCCCGTTTTCTCGATGAGAGGTTGTGCTATTATGGTTAAATCACAAGGTAATCTTACGGACTGTCTAAACAATCGCCTCTGCATTTCAAAGACTACAATCGAGGCAGTTAACTCGAATCTTCCAGGGATTTTGGTCTTGAAGGAGTTTTCGATTTGCAGTTTTCCATGCGCAGGTAACAACCGCCATGCTGGGGCGCGGTCTTGCTTATCGAACTCGGTTGGAAGTTCATGTGAAAATTGAATGATTCGGAAATCTAGCCGAGAAGAATTGTTGAGAGTAGTCTCTATCCTAATCCAATGACCAACCGGTGCCTCGGTCCTTGAAGGATGATCTTCAAGCTTGATCGAATCTCTGAAGACACTGACTGAGCGATGAAAGGAGATTCCGTTATGAACAAGACAGAGGAACATCAGCGCCGCGGGGACAAGCACTAGTGTGTTAAAGAATAGGAAACCCACTATTAGCAGGGTAGTTCCAAGCAGGAGGATGAGGCGCCCATTGTTGGAAAGTTCCAAAATTCTGCAGCTCTAGCCTAGGTAGGTCTTTTGGGAATCGGTGTTTCTTCTAGAATACTCCCGACAATCGTTTCCGCCGAAAGTTGCTGATTTCGTCCCGGAGCTGATCGAACAATTCTATGCCTCAGGACCCGGGCGGCCAGATACTTGATGTCGTTGGGTAAGACGTACATTCTTCCTTTAATGAGTGCCCTTGCTCTCGAGCTCTTTGACAGCGCAATTGATGCTCGGAGGCTCGTGCCTAGTGATATTTCATCCATATTTCTCGTTCTGTGAACTAAGCCGACAATGTAGGATCGAACTTGGGGAGCAACGTAGACATCCTTCGTTAGGTCTATCAAGTAGGAGATCAGTTCGCTTGTCATAACTTGTTTGATTCCACTTGAGTCAATAGAGTACATGCGGTCGGTTATCTCAATCTCCTCTTGAACGCTTGGGTAATCCACTTTCACGCTAAGCAGAAATCTATCAATTAGTACCTGCATCGCCTCAAGCACAGCACTATTGGTCTTCGGCGTATTGCGATTTATTTCGTCGATGAGCAGAATGTTCGAGAAGATCGGGCCCTTCTCCAATCTGAAAGAACCTGTTTTGGGCTCAAGAACGTGCGTGCCCACGATATCGGCGGGCAAAATGTCCGGACTGCCTTGAATTCTCTTGAATCCTAAACCCAAGGCGCGCGAGAATGTACTAGCCGTCGTACGGCACATATCAAAGTTGGCTGCAAGACGCAAAAGGATTATTCGACAAGTACCAGCTCGGATGGGCCTGGTAGGGGTTCAATTCAGAATACGATCACGTTCCGGTCTCACTGTCTTCACCATCTCTCTCGGCAGACAGTTTAGCTTCTCAAGTTCTGACTGTGCCTAACGCTACATCAAATGCTTCTCCGGGAAGTAACTTTTTGTTTCCACTGAGCCGAATCGTGCAGTTTCCTTTCTGTAACAATTGTGAATGGCCATCCTAAGTTCCGTGGCAGCTCTGCAAGGATACTTTCCAGAGAAGCGCTACAGCATATTATCCAATGCTCTCTCCCTCGACGACAATTGACAATAGATATACGCATCGTTGATAATGGAAATCAGCTAAACCGTTTTGCCCTAACGCAAGTCTAGTTGCCGCACTGATCTAGTGCGACTCATCGCAGGAATTTCAGCGCCCAGAACCCCCGAGATTTCTTGCGGTGCGTGTTCCGATATCCGTACGCCGAATCTCTCTAGCCCTGACAATCTCTTGATTGGCGAATCTGTCCCAAACTGAGAGAGGATCGCAATGACGACTCGATGATTTGAAATCGCTGCGTTTCTTGCTCCTTCGTAGAGCCCATCTAGGTTTGCTGTGCCGTTCGAAATCACGAACACCAGCACAGGTTCGGACAAGCTGCAGACTCTTTCGAAGGCCTTGAACACTCCTTGTGTTCTAAGTCTATGGAGATGGTTCCGCTTGGCCTTCGCTAAGAACGGCAAGATGTTGCCAGCAAACGAAGCGAATCGTTTCGAACGAGGATCGATCTTGGCAGTGAATGCTAGCTCCCTCATCAGAGAGCCAGCCTCCCTAGCAAAGTCACGGTATTGCCGGGTTGCTTGTTGCGCGGAGAGCATTGGAGTCGATGTGGGTGTAGCCTGTTTGAGAAGAGCGCGAATAACTCTTCGCCTCTTCTCTACCCCTGATATTGGTTCGATTTCCATATGCACTTGTCTCTCATCGAACAGTATGAGTCCCACGGGAGTCTCAGGATGAAGGAAGGCGAGAAGATTTTCCACTTCACCCAGTAGCACATTGAGAGGTGGTACCCCATTCTTGGTAGCTTTCATCGAGGAGGAAACATCGATCATAAGAATGATCGTTGGGTCCTTCTCAAGGTAAAACTCCCTTGTCATCAACCTCCCTGCTCTTGCGGTGGCCTTCCAATCAATTCTATGGAAATCGTCGTGGGGATTGAAGGGCCTGATCCCCGCCAGATCTGTCCCACTTCCTCGACGGAAAGAGTCACGAGCCAGGTCGTCCAGAACATCTGTTTCAATGGGGGTTAATGGTCGAGTGATCTGAGGTTGCACAACTATGATCATATTGTCGGGAAACTCGACCGCCTTTCTAAAAAGCCCTCTGCGTCTTTCCAAGAGGATCGTTGTGGAGTTGATTTCGTATTTGCCAGGAATCTTGGTGCTGAGGAACGCGTCAACCATTTGCTCTCTATGTGGAGGCAGCGGCAGCGCAAAAGGAGGGTTCTTTTCCTGGTCGACTTGAGGCGGCAGGTTCCGGCTTAATTGGACAATTCGGAAACTCGACGCAGACGAGTTCGTGATGAGGCTTTCTATTCTGAAGCTGCGTGCAACGCTGGTCTCGATGTTAGATGGATGGCTTACTAGTTTGATCGAGTCTTTGGCATTCTCGATTGCATGGTGAAACGAGAATGCTTCAAACAGAAAGTAGAGGAGCAAAAGTGTGACGGATAGGATGAGGAGAGCATTGGAGAAGAGGAGGCCAACTATCAGCAGACCGGCTCCTACCCAGGCAATGTGGCGCCCAAATGGGGACAGTTCCAAAATCCTGATCAGCTCGGACCTATAGTGGCCTTTGAGGAATAGGGGTGTCTTCCAGAAGACTTCCGACAATTGCTTCTGTTGACAGTTCGCGATCTCCAAGCGCTGACAGAATTATTCTGTGCCTCAGGATGCTGGGCGCGAGATATTTTACGTCATCCGGGAGTACGTAAGATCTTCCCCTGATCAGGGCTCTTGCACGCGATCCCTTTGATAACGCAATTGAGGCTCGTGGGCTTGCTCCAAGAGAGATTCCATCCATCTCCCTTGTTCTGTGAACTAGATCGATGATGTACCTTTGAACTTGGGGAGCGATGTAGACATCTCTCGTTAGTCCGATCAGGTAAGAGATTTGTTCATGCGTGGCGACCTGCTTGATTCCACCTGATTCAACTGAGTTCATCCTGTCAGTTATCTCAATCTCTTCCTGGACGCTGGGATAGCCAACTTTCAAACTGAGGAGAAACCTGTCAACAAGGACTTCGGGTAATGGGAAAACCCCATGAAACTCTATTGGACTCTGCGTTGCGATGACCATGAATGGGTAAGGAAGGCGCTGGGTCTCACCCTCTATCGTAACCTGCTTCTCCTGCATTGCCTCCAGAACAGCACCATTAGTCTTCGGGGTGTTCCGATTTATCTCATCGATGAGCAGAATATTTGAGAAAATCGGGCCCGTTTCCAATTTGAATGATCCAGTCTTAGGATCGAAAACATGCGTACCAACAATATCGGCAGGGAGTATATCGGGACTGCACTGAATCCTCTTGAAATCTAAGCCAAGGACATACGCGAAGGTCTTGCCTATCGTAGTCTTCGCCACACCCGGCACGCCTTCCAGCACAACGTGACCCTCAGAGAGAAGTGCCACGAGTAAGTTCTCGATGAGGTCAGTCTTGCCAACCACAATCTTCTGACATTCCGAGATCAGGTTTCGGATTACCCTTCGTGCCTGGTCGGGGACCTGTTTGGTTATTTCCATTGAGCTAGATCACTGGTTCAAAGGACGGTTGCATTCCCAAAACAGAAACTCAGTATAAAGGTTGATTGTCACTTTCCTGTCCGTCGGGCCTTTGCGACTCTAACCAGCTGAAATGAAAAACCCATTACTAGCACTAAGGCGACGATGACGGATTGAACATATACGCTATACTTCGAGAAGAACAAGAAATCGCGAAGCAAATTGATACTATCTCTTAACATGATCCTCGAGTCTGTTAGAGGTGCTCTTTCTAGATGCGCAACATCGAAAATCAACGAGTCCCCTCCCATCTTCAACAGATTTCGAAACAACCGCATGTTGTCGTAAAGATCGATCATCTCGTTAGCGAACGTGCTGGGATCGGATACGAGTATCAACCAGCCGCTTCCGATTTGCGTATCGACCATTACCGGGTAGGAATTGATCGTTTCGTTTGGCGAGGGTCTACCATTACCGTTCAGGTCGACAAATGAGAAGGGAGACGAAGATGCGAGCTTCGTCACTAGACTTGAATTCGTTATATCAATGTAAGAGGGGTGATTCAAGACGACAGTGGTAACGTTCGCGGTGATCGGACTCAGAGAAAACGCTCCGATAAGTGGGAAGCGGGGGGCCTTACTATAATAGTACAGATCCGCCAAGGGTTTCCCCGAGAATTGCGCACTCACGTTCAGGCCTTTCAACAAGGTGTTTCCTGTTCCGAAATCATCTGCGAGAAGCACGGTTCCACCTGCTTCCAAGAAACTGCGTATCTCGGCAATCTCATCTTTCGTGAATATCGTGCTCGGCCCTATGATGGCTAGGAGGGATGGTTGGTTCGGCAGGGGTATGCGATAGGAAAAGAGTAATGTTAGATTCAGGGTAGCGTTGGCAACTTTGCTGCATCCGTTCCAGTCCGGGTTGAGCGGGTGGTATGCCTCTTGTATTGGCCAGTAGTAGGCAAGTGAAAGCATCAGAGTTGCGGATATGATCGCCGCGAAAGCCAAGCTCCTAGCACTTGTTAGCTTCACTATCTATTTCACGGTCTCGATTTCTTCTCGAAGCTTCAGTAAAACCTCTGTTGCTTCTCCACTTTGAGCGCTACCAATCGGAAAAGGACTGTACTCGGCCAATTCGAAAAGCTCAACGAGAGGTTCGAGTGCATCTTTGATGTGAGGGGCTGTCTTCGTCACTCGTAAGAGGTATTCCGATGGCGTTTCACTCTCTCGAGGTTCCTCACCGAGTCTGAGTTGTATCAAGGACTGAGCAAGGGTATAGGCTCTTCTAACCTTACCACCGTGATCGGTCTCAGCCTCGATCCGAGAGATCAAAGTCTCGCGGGATAATTCCTCTACGGAGACCGGCTCTTCTAGGACTGTGGACTGCGGCATCCGAGCAGCCGGGATCGGTGCGGCACGTCTATTCCTCCTCACTAGGTAGGTTCCAGAGAAGACTGCCGTCACGCTTCCTATTGTCGCTAATACGATAAGTGGCGTATTGTAGACGAAAATCCGTGTCGCCGTTTCGGAGCTGTGTATCCAAGGTTCGTCTGGACTATATTGGACTCTGATCGAATGAGATCCGAAGCTCAGCCCTATCGGTAGCTGCATCACATGAACAAATGATCCATCATCGTTGACCGTCGCATTGCCGTAGAGAATCTCGTCAACATAAACGGTCACGTTCCCTGACATGGCCGCGGTGGCCTTGTTGTAGGTGGTGTTCACATAACTGATAGTTCCGTTGACTGTAAGTTGCATTCCCGAGAAAAGAGATAAGCGATCTGCTCTCAACAGAACCTCGCTCTGGAGTAGTTGGACGACAAAGGGTAATGTTGCGTTGGATGGCGCGACGCGGTCGCCGGTAGTGTTGAAAATCGCAAGTACGGTGTGAGTGCCGTTGCTGAGAGTTCGGGGAACAGAGAACCTGAACCAGAACGAGCCGCTTGTGTTTGTGGTGGTGTTACCTAGATATGATCCATCCAATTGCATTACGATTGTTCGGTTCTCAAGAGGTTCTTTACTTACAGTCGAAAGATTACCTGTCACATAGACAAAATTCAACGGTCTGGCAATGGTCGGATAGATGCTAGCTGAAATGTAGGAGGATCGGTAAACAACTTGAATTTGAAGGAACGAACTTGAAGCCAGGTACGCCCCTTTGTCAGAACCTTCAGGTTCGAAAGTGGCTTCAATCTTCGTTGATCCAGCGGGGAATCCGACTGGAAAAGAAAGGTCTGCTTCAAATTTGCCTTCGAAATCCGTCAATCTGACGATGGTCTGGTTAATGCTCCAAGCAATTGTAATGTTCCTGCCTGTAAGGGCTGTTCCATTCTCGGTCTTGAGAAAACCATACACTTGGAATACTTCGTCGATGAATACCTCTTGTTTTGAGGCATTGAGGCTCAAGACAGTTTGAGTAAATCCTTGTTGCGTCTTGAGTTTGGAGCTGAGCTGATCAATTTGCTTAGAGTATTTTTGGAACAACAGGTCGAGCGCTTTTATCTTTTGAAGCTGATTCGTCGTGTCGATTTTATACCTGCTCCCTACGCGATCGAGCAGTGAGTATAAAGACCTTAGAAGCGGCCTAGTCCTGTCTCTCAATTCGTTCAGTTGTCTAACCTCTGCCAGAGCTTGTTCTGTTTTTCCGGAAGCTATGGATGCGCGCGCAGCATGTAACTTGGCATCAATCGTGCCCATGTTATCTGTGAAATTGGAAAGCGCTCTAATGTAGTCTGCTAGGGGGTCATCTTTGCTGACCGGGAATTGAGCGATACCACTCAGTTTGTCCCGAAGAAAGGTTAGGTTCTCAGGATTTATCGTCTGTTCGAGCGAACTAAGTATGGCTTGAATGTCTGCCTCAGTCGGCTTTGCAACGGTAGCATCCGAATACTGGTAATCCCTCAGCGAGATGCCAAGGGATCGATCCCTTAGCGATGATGCTACTATGTAGAAGGTTGGCAGTATCAAACCGATGATGATGAGTGCGAGCAGCGTTTTCCTAAGATTTCTTGACAAGTCACTATGTCACTTTGCCCGGCGCCCTTACCTCAGTATTTCTGCTATTCTCTCCACAATTATTACGGTGAAGATTGCGAGCATCAGAATCCCTATAATGGTCTTTCTGCGCGATTCGGCTGGACCTAGGGGCGATGTAAGCTCAGATATGACAAAGAACTCGATTATGAATAATGCCACATAGACGTCAATCCTGTCAACGCCCAGAAGACCCAGGACGATCAGGGTTGAGAAGACCAGTGCAGTGTACGTCAGGAGGAATGTGTTCGTGTTCCTCATTCGCCTATGCTCCGTTTTCTTGCTCATTCGCTCAGCTTGAGGCTTATAGTAAGCTTCTTCTCTGGGACCTGCAAGACTGCGTTCTTAAACTTGACATATTTTCCAGTAGCCTTTGAGACGGCGGCCGCAAGGGCGCTTGCAATCGGCGTTCCAACTTGGGCGACCAGTCGCGGCGCCAAGTTTCTTAGCCTTTCCTCCAATTCGAGTAGAGCTGTTAACTTCATCTCAATCGTGATTGTAGTATCCTGTTGTTCAAGAGTGGTGACTTTGGCGATTCCTAGCGACTCGAACGCTGAGTTAAGATCTGTCCCGAGA
>Ga0315279_10003091_pt1 | contig 23828 bp, 22 predicted proteins | sample YL17G06_20_MG_FD_203694 | JGI IMG/M metagenome (GOLD analysis project Ga0315279, IMG submission 203694) | Sediment microbial communities from Yellowstone Lake, YNP, Wyoming, USA - YL17G06_20 | ecosystem: Environmental > Aquatic > Freshwater > Lake > Sediment | place: USA: Wyoming | collected...
GGATCGATAAATATCTGAGGGTCATTATCGATTTCGATGCCCGACTGGTTGACACCTATCGCTATCAAATGGCTTTGAAAGAGAGATACCAGGAGGAGTTGACCCAAGATCAGTTCCAATGGCAGCAGAATATCTCCGATGTGGAGAAGAAGAAGGAGGAGATCAAAAAGGTCAGAGAGAGGAAACGCGCCCTGTTGAAGTCGATTCAGGATCAAAGAGTCGTTTACCAGAAAGTCATTGGGGAATTAGAAGAAAGGGCAAAGGAGCTTCAAACCCTTATTGGCAAACTGGAGCAAGAGAAGAGCCTTTTTGCCTACGGGAAACCCAAATACGAGACCCTCAAAGGAAAGCTAAACCCACCCGTTCAGGGGAAGGTGATCAGTTTTTTTAAAGAAAGGGGGCAGAATGGAATTGAAATCAAGGCCCCGATAGGAACTGAGATTAAAGCGGTCCTCTCTGGGAAAATCCTCTATGCTGATTGGTTTAAAGGGTTTGGGAATGTCGTGATCATCGACCATGGAGATCACACATTCACTGTTTCGGCTTACTGTTCTCAATTGTTGAAGAAGGTGGGGGATACCATTTCCCAAGGGGATACAATCGCTTTGGTAGGCAGTGCCGGATCCTTGAAAGGTCCCTGCCTTTACTTTGAAATTCGCCATCGGGGAAGACCTCAAGACCCCTTGAATTGGATCTCACACTTGGATAAAGTCGCCTTCCTCCCAGAGGGCAATGGGGCGGGAAAGAAATGATCGTAAAGGAGGATAAAATGGCTCAATGGAAAAGGATTAGAAATGTCAAGATCATTCTGTTAATCTCAGCGGTCTTCCTCTTGGGGATCACCATTGGGCTGGGCCGGTCTCATAAAGTTTTGGCCCTTTCCAATAATATGTATGAAGACCTGAAAGTCTTCACGGATGTCCTTGGTCTTCTCCAGAAGGAATATGTCGAGGAAACGAATTCAAAAGATCTGATCAATGGGGCGATCAAGGGGATGTTGGAGACCCTCGATCCCCACTCCGCCTTCATGCCCCCCCAAATGTTTAAGGAGATGCAGGAAGAGACTAAGGGTCGGTTTGAGGGATTGGGGATGGAGATCACAGTTAAAGAGGGTGTCCTGACCGTGGTCTCTCCCATCGAAGATACCCCGGCCTTCAAGGCTGGTATCTTGGCAGAAGATCAGATCCTGAAGATCGATGGAGAACCGACAAAGAACTTTACATTGATGGATAACGTCAAACGATTACGGGGTCCAAAGGGGTCTAAGGTCACAATCACCATCATGAGGGAGGGTTTCACCAAACCCCGTGATTTGACCCTGATTCGGGATGTCATCCCCATCCGTAGTGTGCGCCATGAATTATTGGAGAAGCATTACGGATATATTCGGCTCTCTCAATTTCAAGAGAAGACGGACATGGAATTTGATAAGGCCCTGAAGGCATTGGAGGAAGAGAGCAAGGGAACCCTATGGGGTTTGATCCTTGATCTCCGGAACAACCCCGGAGGTCTTCTGGATCAAGCCGTCAAGGTCGCAGACCGCTTCATTGAATCGGGCCTTATCGTTTCGATGGAGGGGAGGAAAGAGGATCAGAAGCTGAGATTTAATGCCCATGCTCAGGGTACGATCACCCGTTACCCCTTGGTGGTTTTGATCAATGGCGGGAGTGCCAGCGCTTCTGAGATTGTGGCCGGAGCCATTCAAGACAACGGCCGTGGGATTCTCCTCGGAACCCAGACATTTGGAAAGGGATCGGTTCAAACCATATTCCCTCTGAAAGACGGATCGGGATTGAGGCTGACCACTGCAAGATATTTCACTCCGAGTGGCCGCTCCATCCAAGCGAAAGGGATTGTGCCTGATATTATCGTCAAACCTGTACGGCCTGAGGAGGAGAAGGAGGTGGTTGCCCCGAGAATGCCCACGGAAAGGGATCTGGAGAGGCATCTGACCGAACCAGAGAAAGGGGCTCCCAAAGAGAAAGAAAAGCTAAGGAAGGAGGAGACTAAGAAAGAGGAACCCAAGAAGAAGGAAGAGGTGAAAGAGAAGAAACCGATCGATCAACAACTGGATCGATCTCTTGAACTCCTCAAGAGTTGGGAGATTTTTAAGAAAGTAGCCAAAGAGAATAAGTAGGGAACGGTTTGAAACCGTTCCCTACAGGATCTCATGCAAGGGTTCCACAGGGTCGGATGCCTAAACAGCCACACAGGCGGGGAAGATCGATGGGGTGGATGGGTTATTTCCTCTCCTTCCTCACTGGTGCCGTTCTGACCTTTGGGGGCTATATCTATCTGGCCCGAGAAAAATCTCTCCCTCCGGAGGATTTTTCTAAGAAAGTTTTTCTTGTTAACCAGATCGTCCAAAGCCAACTTTATGAGATCGGCATCCCGAAAAAGAATATCCTCCGTCATAGTTCTTCCTTAAAAAAAGAGGGAGGGCTGGCCTGGGAACAGTCTTTCTTGGAGATCCAGGTTCTCCCCTCTCTTTCCTTTTCTCTAATCGAAGAAAATTTTAGGCGAAGCCTCTCTGCCCTTGGTAAACCCGTCTCGATTCAGTCCTCCCAGGTATCAGAAGCCCTTCATTTGGAAGTCAAGGTTTTGGATCGAGTCACTCATCAGCTTACCTTTGTCCCCTCTGCACCACCTACTCTGAAAACGGCTCTTCGCCCCAAGATTGCCATTGTGATCGACGACCTCGGAGAAGAAAACAAAATTTCTCAGGAACTTCTTCGCTGGGATCTCCCCTTGACCTTCTCCATCTTGCCCTTTACGCCCCATGCCAAGACCATTGCCTTGGAGGCTCACCAGAAGGGTAGAGAGATCATCCTCCATCTCCCCATGGAACCCCATGGTTATCCAAAAATCCGACCGGGTGAAGGGGCACTCCTGTATGAGATGGATGAAGAAAGGCTACTTCGTCAACTCTCCAAAGATATCGATGCGATCCCCTACGTCAAAGGAGTGAGTAATCATATGGGATCCCGATTGATGGAGGATCCTGCGAAGATGAGGATCATCCTTTCCGAATTGAAGAGACGAGGACTTTTTTTCTTAGATAGTCGGACCACCCCTCAAACGGTTGGCCTCCAAACAGCAAGATCTCTTGGTCTGAGGATGATGGAGAGAACCCTCTTTCTCGACCATTCACCAGGTGAAGACGATATCAAACAGAAGCTGGAGCATCTGATCCAGTTATCCCTTTCCACAGGGAAGGCGATCGGGATTGGCCACCCCCATCCATCCACGATCAAATGCCTCAAAGAGATGGTTCCCAAGATGCAGGAAAAGGGTATCGACATTGTCCCTCTCTCCTCCGTCATAGAATAAAATAGGTAAAGTTATTAAGAGGAGCATATGATAGTTTACATTATCCCCAATAGGTCATTGCGAGGAGTGGTAGCGACGAAGCAATCTCAAAGTGAGATTGCCACGCCTGCGTGCCGTAACACCCTCCTGCACAAACGCTCCTAGGTGAAGGGGCACTCCGGCGTGCAGGCACGCCCTTCGGGCTCGCAATGACAGCTTTCTGCGGTTCCGAATGCAAACTATTTCATGCTCTCGGTAATATCTGTTAGGAATGAATCCTATCGAATGGAGTTGTCAAAATGTTGATCATTGGTGAAAGAATTAATGCTTCTCGAAAGTCAATCGCTGAAGCCATCTCCTCGAGAAACGCAGCTTTTATTCAGAATGAGGCAAAAGCACAGGCTGTCGCCGGAGCAGATTATATTGATGTCAATGCAGGAATTTTTGTAGGTGAGGAGGTGACACATCTCAAGTGGGTCATTGAGATAGTCCAAGAAGTCATAGACCTTCCCCTTTGTATTGATAGCCCGGATCCGGCCGTGTTCAAGGCTATGATTCCATTGGTCAAAAAAACTCCTATGATTAATTCCATAACACTGGAGACTTCTCGTTTAGAAGGGGTTCTGTCTTTAGTATCTGAATATCAAACGAAGGTCATCGCCCTCTGTCAATCGGAAGACTCCATTGCTGATGCAGCCGAAGCCAAGGTACTGATGGCTGAGCAATTGGTAAACAAAGTAGGGGCTGCAGGCATCCCGTTGGATGATCTTTATATTGACCCTCTGGCATACCCTCTTGCAACCAATCAAAAGTCAGCGTTGGCAACGTTGGACGCCATTGAGCAGATCATGAAGCAATTCTCAGGTGTTCATACTACTTGTGGTCTGACGAATGTGTCTTACGGACTTCCTAACCGAAGGCTCGTCAATCGCACCTTTCTTGTGGCAGCCATTGCGCGTGGCCTCGATTCTGCTATTTTGGATCCAACGGATAAACAACTCTTCGGTGCCCTCAAAGCGGCCCTCATGATTTCTGGGAAGGATGAATTCTGTATGGAATATATTGCAGGTTTTAGGGAGGGGAGGCTTGAATAAGAGAATGGGGCATTCAAAGGTTTCGTTTATATGAAATATCTTGTCATCGCCTGTAACATCATGAGCCAGAAAACCCCTAACCCTTACTGGTTTGATACGCTACCGGATCTGAAGCGTGTTTCAAGATCAAAAGCAGATATCGCAAGGTGAGGACGTTAAGAAACAGCCGGATCTTTTATCTTAGCCTTTTCTTGTTTCTTCTCCCATCAAGATGATTGCCAAAAAAGCAGCGATCAAAGCCATTGCTGCACCGAATGAGAAAGCCCATTGGACCCCAATGCTCTTCCAGATGAGTCCCATCAGGAGACTTGCTGGGAGTGCTGCTATTCCAATGAAGAAATGGTAGGCTCCATAGGCAGTTCCCCGTTTCGACTCCTCCACGAGATCGGCCACCCAAGCCCTTTCTGTCCCTTCTGATAGACCGAAGAAGAGGCCATAAATAAAAAAGAGAAACCAGATGTGATAGGTCTTCGATGCAAAGGCAAAACCAAGGTAGACCGAACCATAGACCATCCAGGCAAATACCATCACCCCTCTCCTCCCTATCCGATCAGAGAGGCTTCCACCTGGAATAGAGAAGATCGTTTTTGAGAGGTGGAGAAAAAACCAGAGGATTGGGATTGATACGATATCGATCCCCAAATCTTTTGCACGGAGAAGGAGGAATGCATCGCTCGAATTCCCCAAGGTGAAGAGGGTGATGATGAGGAGGAAATATTTAAACTTTCTGTTCCATGCTTTCCAATGAAGCCTGAAAGGAGGTGAAGTGGAAGTCTGATTTCCCCTCACATCGGTCACTCCTCGAAAAAGGATCCAGAGACAGAGGCACGCTGGAATGAAAGAGAGGATAAAGATCACCCGGAGATTCTTCGTTAGACTGACCATCAGCAAGGAAGCGATGAGAGGGCCTGCCATGGCTCCAGCATGGTCCATTGCCCTCTGAAAGCCAAACGCCTTTCCCCTTTCATCTTCATTGGAGCACTGGGAGAGCAATGCATCCCGAGGGGAAGTTCTCACCCCTTTGCCCACACGATCTAAAAACCGGAGAAAGAGGACATGGAAAGAAGAGGTGGCCAATCCAATAAATGGTCTGCTAATGGAGGCAAGGAAGTACCCGAAGAAGATGATTCCTTTCTTTTTCTGAAATCGGTCGGAGAGCCATCCTGAGACGAGCTTAAAAAAACTCGAAACACTCTCAGCAATCCCCTCAATGAGACCGACAAAGAGAACACCTGCTCCCAGAACCTGGGTCAGGAAAAGGGGCAGAAGGGGGTAGATCATCTCGCTCGAGACATCGTTGAATAAACTGACCCAACCCAGGTTCCTCACGTTTTTTGAAAGACCAAGAAAAGCTCTCTGTTTCACTGGATCATCTCCAGACTCTTGTTCTTCAATCCGCAATCTGAAATTATTCATAGATCTTTAGAATTTCATCCCGAGGAAAAGGATGAAGCTCTTTTCTGCCTTTTTCATCCATTGCGAGAACCCTGGCCCGCCCCTTTCTCACCTTACCGATCACTTGTAGGGGGATGGAAGTCCTCCTGAAGGATTTTTGAAGGGTTGAGAGATCTGACGGCGATGCAGTCAAGAGCAATGCCCCTGAGGCAATCACACCGAGAGGATTCAGTCCATATTCCTGGCAGAGGATTCGGGATTCCTCATAGATATGAATTCTTCCCAAATCGACCTCTATCTCTTTTTCAGAGGCCAATGCCATCTCAACGATCCCATTGATCAATCCTCCCTCTGTAGGGTCATGCATCGAATGAACCAAGGCAGCATCGCATGCGATGCGGGCGGCTCGAAGGACCTCGATCCCCGGGTCAAAAATAAACCTCTTTGCCTTCTGGATGAGGGCGGGAGCGATCCCCCTTGCTATGAGTTCATTCTTCCTCTCTCTGGCTATGATTGAAGTCCCTTCAATACAAACCCCCTTGATCAGAAGGAGGAGATCTCCCGCTTTCGCCCCACTTGTTTTAACAAGCCTATCTTTTTTGACCTCTCCAATCATATGGCCAGAGAGAATCACCCTTTCAATCCCGGGAGTGATCTCCGTATGACCTCCAATAAAGGAGATTTTAAACCGACGACAAACATTGTGGATTTGATGAAAGACTTTCTTGATGACCCTTATATCCGATCCTCTTTCTGGGAAGAGGAGGGTAGCCAAAAACCATTTTGGAATTGCTCCCCTCGTTGCAATGTCATTCATATTGACCACCACTCCATAATATCCGATCTCATCGGTTGTAAAGGTGATCGGGTCTGAGGTGACGACCCAATAATGATCTGCTCCCTCCCCCAAATCGATGACCGCTGCGTCTTCACCGATCTTTGGACCGATAATCACCCGAGGGTCGAGGATCGTGTATTTGTCTAACAGTCTTTTTAGAATATCGATGTCTAATTTTCCTGTTTTCATGGTTTGGAATTAAAGCAGATTTTATGGAGTGGTGCAAGCCCTCATTAAAAGGATCAGAAATGCAGAGAGAAATTTTAAAAGCCCTGGGAGAATTCTCCCAGGGCCTATGATTTATGCAGACTGGTCAGGAGGTGGTGTTCCCGGTGGTGTAGGCAGTGTCAATGGCCATCTCAACCAGAAAGCATTGTGAGCGATGAGGGCAGGGGCGACGACACAAAGATTGAGATAGATGATGAGAATGTTCACATCGGCAGGAAGTTTCGCTGCGGCTATGGCGTTGGCTGCAGAGCAAAGGAGCCACCTTAAGATGATGATCCAGATAGCGACGATGATGCATTGGAAAATGAATGCCAAAATCGCCCTGTTAAAGTGAGTATATTTAGTGACTCCCCAGAACTGTAAATGCCAAGAGTGAACCAAGGACCAAAAGATGAGGGATGAGCCTAAAGCAGCAAATGAGAAGGATGGGCTAATACCCAGGGCCAAAGTCCCACTCCAGAAAATGTAAGCTAAAATATGTGCAAGAATAGTCTGACCAATGGCTGCGCCAGGGTGACCCGATTTGCCAAAGGGCCATCCTTGGGTGGTGAAGACAGGACTGAAGACGAAGAACCAGGCAATGGCCCAGACAAGGTAGCCTGTCAGCCAATTCACATTTAAGGGGCCTTTATGATTTATTGGAGTATCAGCAATGGGTGTTCCATCGAGATTGGTTAAGAGATTCCAGATGAGGATGGAAACGACCATGACAACAATGAAACTGATGGCCATCATTCCCCATGGATGAAGTTTACCCTTAAAAGGCCATCCTCCCCAGTTCACTCCATAAAGGAGGGTGGCCCAGAACCCAATCACTCCAAACCAAAGATAAAGTGGGCCTATTGGCCATCCGGGATAGATGAACCTCATAAAGAGCAACATGGCAAATGTAAAGATAGCCAAGAGCACTGTCATCCCAATTCCCGGAATGAGACGGGATTTGGCAGGGGTCCAATTTCCTCCCGGAGGTGCCCATGGCCAATTATCACCCAAAAGAACCAAATGGCCGAGGGCGATGAGCATAATGAGTGTAGCAGGGATGATTTTCAGAACAATAGATACTGGAGAAATGCAGTATACGAATATGAGGAGCCCGACGATAGTGAAAACGATGAATGGAATCAATCCTCCCCATCTTCCTGTGGGGCCGATACCGATCTTTTCTGGCGGTTTTTCATTTCCCATAAAATTCACCTCCTTCTTTCGTGAGAAGATTTAATCTCCCCGACATTCAAAATTGTTTTCTTTTCTTTCCATCAACTGCCAACGAGGTGATCTGGGTGAGTTGGGCTTCCCGACACAGTGGCTCAGGGCCCGACCTTTACACGCGTCAAAGCCTTTTCCATCAAGAGTTCGTAGGCGCTTTTTTTTCCAAGGATGGGTTCTTTTTGCTGCTGGCTCCACACGGTTTCCGGTCGGCTCTGCACCATGGAGATATTGAAAGGGAATGGCCTATTTTTGTCGATGGCCCATTCGATGTCCTGAGGACACTTGTAATATTCCTCAACCCTTTTTGCGTACCTTGCCAGCTCAACGATTTCTCCATCTACGACGCATGGGATCTCCCGCCTTTCAGGGGGGATATCCATGTGAACAACCTCTTCTCTCATCGGGTCGAATACACATTCTATACCTTTTAACGAGATCTTCCTCTCAATCTCCCCTGTGACCTTATCCACTACGAATTTATCTGGATTCACTAACCCTGAAACGACCGTTTCTCCAAGTCCCCAATTTCCTTCAATCACCACCTTCGATGGGTCTCCATTGAGTGGATCCAGGGTGAACATCACTCCTGCTGCTTTGGCATCGACGAGTTTCTGGACGCCGACGCTGATTAACACCTTCTCATGAGGGAACCCCATTTTAATCCGATAAGAAATCGCCCGGGACGTGAACAGACTCGACATACATAATTTGATTTTTTTCAGAACTTCCTCAGCACCTCTCACCCACAGAAAGGTATCTTGCTGTCCGGCGAAACTTGCTCCAGGGAGGTCTTCTGCTGTGGCGCTGGAACGGACTGCAACGGGCAGATCAGGAGCATCGAATACTTGAGCTAAGACCTGATAGTCAGAGATGATGTCCTCTTCTATCCTCTTTGGCATCGCCGTGGAGGCCATCAATTCCCGAATCGCCTTGCTTGCATTCTCCAAAGAGGCGACATCCTGGAGGTTGCTTCGGGAAAGAATCTCTTGGATTTTATCCTGTACGCCACCACTTAGAAACTCAAGATAAGCCTCTGTCGTGACAGAAAAACCGGGTGGAACCGGGATGTCGGCTTTGATCAACTCACCAAGGCTGGCATTCTTACCTCCTACGAGGCCAATAGCCTCCTTTCCAGCCTTGTCAAACCATAATGTATAAGGCATAGCGAACTCCCATTGTAGAATGCGGAATGCGGAATTCAATTTTTAGAAAATCCCGCATTCCACATTCCAAATTCCGCATTTTTTATGCTCGCTTCAATATTTTTACGATCCCGGTGTTTCCGTCCACCTTTACGGTGTCACCTGTTTTGAGGACGGAAGTAGCTATTCCTGTGCCAGTCACCGAGGGGACTCCATACTCCCTGCATACAATCGCAGCATGACTGGTTAAACCACCGATGTCTGTAATGGACGCTTTTATTTTGGTAAAGATTGGAGCCCAGGCCGGGTTTGTCGTTGGGCAAACAAGGATTTCACCCTGTTCGATCTTGGTAATTTCTTCAAGATGTTTGACAACCCTTACCTTTCCTTCGACGACCCCTGCAGATGAAGCAAATCCTTTCAGTTCTGTCACCTCTGTTGGAACAACGGCCATCCCTTTTAGCCAATCTTGAACTTTCTCCGTTGTAACTCCCCAGAGCATCACCGTAAAGGGTTCTGAAACCTCTTCAGGCGGAGTTCCAAGGGCTGGGATCGGATTCCACTTCTTTGCAGCTTCCAATATCTTCTTTCTCTTTTCTGCTTTGGCCTGCCAGTATTGAGACCTTGAAGGTACACCTTCACCCAGTGCCCATGTTGTTGCCATATCTTCAATGAGATAGGGCACTTCAAATCGGTTGAAGAGATAGATATCGTCCGCACCCTTCAGCAACCCTTGTTTGACAAATAGACGGCCGAATTCTCTGACCTTTTCAAACCATATCGTATGGAACCAATGTTCCACCCAGAAGAGATGGTCCTCTGCATATTTATAGATCGTCCGGACGGCTTTATAGGTATCATTAAAAGATTTTCTATCCTCGTCAGTCTTGATGAGCTTTTGGTATTCTTCAGCCAGTTCTGCCCTCGCTTTGTCAATACTCGGAACATCTCTCTCGATCTTTTCTCCTTTTTCAATTCTTTCAATATCTCCCTTGAGATATCCGAAAGGAATTTCCAGCTTCGTGGTCCAGCTCCCTTCATAATGGAACCATCCACTCCCGCAGGAGACAAAGAACCATGGGTCTTTCGATTTTTCATATTCTACCAACCAGTCATTTCCTTCGGCAGTCTTCCTCAATGACTCAATCTTCTTATCAGCAGGCACATCACTTTTCAGGATCTTTGAAACGGCTGGCACGGCAGCTGCCAGGCGGGCTAGTCTACATAGTTCTTCTTCTGGTCGAAACATCTGGACATAGGCACCCGCTACGAGTTTTCCGATAGTGCTTTCACTGAGTCCGGGGAAGAGCTTCCGACAAATGTCTGCAAAAAGTAAATAGGCGAGATAAGCCAGGTTGAGATATTGAAAATGGTATTGCCACCCTTTGATCATTAAATTGACGAGCCTATCCCAGGCATCCATTACCTCAAATGAAGTATAATACCCTCTTGGTTCTGGAAATACTGTATCATCGGGCTCAAACTTCGGGAATTCTCCTGGGACTTTTATGCTGGCCATCTCCTCACCCAGGGCTTTGAACTTCTTCAGCCACGATCCCCAGAGTTCATCATAATGGTCGAATACATAAAAAACACGTTTCTGGAAAAGACCGGCTTTTTCTCCAATGATCTCTGGCGGAGGCGGTGCAACCGGTGTGATGTACATGTAACAGCCAACCATCCTCTGAGCAATTCCCTGGGCTGGCGGGATACAAAAGACCCTTGTCGTGTATTGAGAAAGGGAAATTTGCCATGCCTCATGAAATATCAGGTCGAGTGGATACATTGCCTCCGGGGCATGGATTTTGTCATGAAACCAGAAATGCTTTTCTTCCCACTCCTTTCTGTCTTTGCTAAACATATACATTGGTGGGTACATTTCCTCCCACCCCTCCAACTCTTTTGGATATTCCACCTCCAACGGCATTGGAAAACCTTTTTTCTCTGCCATTATTACACCTCCTTTCTTTTTTTACGGCATTTCAAATAGAGAACACCCTTGCCACAAAATCCCCTTTTAAAAATAGTAACTTATATCGTCACCTCCTCTTCGTTGAAATGGTCCCTTCTCGGGTTATTCCTGAAAGAGATGTTTGTTCTTTTTCTTTTAAAATTCTTATGTTGAGCTTTTTAGATGAAAGGAATGAATGTATCTTAATTAGCCGTTCTTAAAAACCTACCTGTCCAATTATCTTTTTCTAAAGGGGTCTTGTCAAGTTTTATTTTTGAGAGCTCTGAAAAACCCCTTTCCTGTCACCCTTTGTTTCAGGGTCTGGTAACTCTTTGATTTTATTAGATGCTGAACCAATACTGAATCAAGTTCAGCACATGGTTCAGCATGACATTTCGGCCTACTTTGTGACTTTTTCAGAGCTCTCTTTTTTGAAACTCCTCAGGGCTTAAGGATAAATTTGACTTGGGGGGCGTTTTTCTCAATCTTCATTCCCACAGAAGATGAGCAGTTGGCACAGAGATATTCGTACTCATCCCCTTCCGGCAAGACCAAAAGTAATTTTTTTCTCACCGGCACAGCAGCCTTACATCTCGGACAATATAAAGAGGTTGCTTCGAACTGCTCAAAAGAGGGTTTCCGCATCATTCCAATTATAAAAAAAAATGAATCAGTAAACAATGGGTTCTCGCTTTTCCTCACCAAGGAAACATCCCCAATTCCGTGAAATTAGCATAGGAAGACAGATCGGACTTCGAACGTTTTAGAAATGCGGAAAGATGCTGACCCTCCCCAAAATTCAATTGAAACGGAAAGTAGGAAGGTGTTATAAAACATAGTGAGTTGAAGGGGAAAAATAAGGGTGATGAAAGGGAAGGTATATTTTTGTTGTATTTTTGTGAGCCTCTTCCTTTTGGGCCTTCATTTTTCAACTGAGGCAGGGGAGGATGATCTCCTTTTAAAAATAGGGATTAAACCGATAAAGGGGGGAAAAAAGGCTCCTGATTTTTGTTTGAAAAACCTAAATGGTAAAAATGTTGAGTTTAAAAATTTTAGAGGGAAGGTCATTTTTCTCAACTTCTGGGCAACTTGGTGTGGCCCCTGCAAGGAAGAGATGTCTTCCATGGAGGCCTTGTATCAGGATTTTAAAGAAAAAAATTTCACCTTTCTGAGCATTTCTGTTGATTATGAGGGGTTAAAACCAGTAAAGGAATATATTGAAAAAAATAAATATACTTTTCCTGTTTTAATTGATCCAAAATGTGGGGTACTTGACCTTTATGAAGTAAAAGGGATCCCAACCACCTTCATTATTGACAAGAATGGGAGAATGATAGGAAAGTCAATTGGACCCAAGGATTGGAAGAGTCAAGAAATTATATCCCTCCTCAATCTGCTCATTGGAACAAAGATTAAATAAACCCTCATTTTGACAGTTTTTATATGATCTCCATCGCCTTTGCCTTTACCCTCCTACGCAGAAAGCCACAGATCTTTAGACCGTGCACGCCGGCGGCCATAGCCTACGGCGTCGGACGATGAATGCGAGGAGGGTACCCTTCGAAGCTTCTAAGGAGCGTAGTAGGGTATGCTTCGGAGGGTTCCGCCCGACGAAGCATGTGGAGGAGCCATGGGCTTAAGCCCGTGGCTCCACTTTAAATTTCCCCCTGATTCAAATCCACCAAATGGCAAGAGACCTCAAAGAAGTCCAGATAATTTCTAAAGTGGAATTGCTCAACTTTGGCGAAATTTAAAGAGTCGGGCAGGTCTGAGAATTATAAATAATCCATTAAACTCGAGAGCTTATTTTACAGTCTTGGAGGGTCCATGTGATTATTAAATTTTTCACAATCTTTGATTGACTTTTTAATTTTGGCCATTTATAATCAACACGCAAAAAATCAAAAAAGATGAGGAGATTTGATATGGGAATTAGGATTGACCCAAAGATATGTATTTCTTGTATGGCCTGTGAACTGGCTTGCGGGTACCATAGGGATGATGGTTTTGCTCTCCTTTCGGCCTGTATTATGGTCACCCGGGGGAGGGAGAAAAAGGATTATTCTGCTGTGGTCGTGAAGGAAGAAGAAAATCTGGTGATTGCCAGGCCAGAGGGATTGGAAATTCGGAGAATCGGTGCTGTGGGGGAGGAAGCAGGAGCTGACCAAAGCAAAGGGGATGCCTCCGCAAAACCACTCCTGCTCAGAGAACCCTGTGATCTATGCAGCGATCGGGAAAATGGACCTCTATGCATACAGTTCTGTCCTGTGAATGCCATCTCGATGGACTGATTAAGGAGATTTCTGAAAAAACGTGGAAATCTCAGTCCGTGTAATCATCTTTGAAATCTGCGTCATCAAGAGGGCTTCAGGGCTCTCTAAAGGAGAAATGAGATATGGAATATTTATCAACAAATAAAATAGGAATTATTGATTTGGCGACTTCTAAAATCACCGACCAGGAACTGGATGAAGATTTGGTGAAAGAGAAGATAAGTGGAGCAGGGGTCACGATGGCTCTCTATGAGCAATATAAGGATGAGGATCCAATTGTATTGGGGACAGGATTACTGACGGGCACCCTCGTTCCTGCATCGGCGTTAGGCGTGATCACGGCAAAAAGCCCTTTAACCGGTAAGGTTTGCCATGCTCCAATTACCCTTTATGCTGGGATGGAATTAAAATATTCTGGGTTTGATTACATTGTTATCAAGGGGAATTCCCCCAAACCTGTCTATCTATGGATTCATGATGGTGTGGTGGATATTAACGATGCCAAAGAGGTTTGGGGAAAGGATGTTTGGACTTCCACCGACAAAGTACGTGACGTGATGGGGGATCAGCTTATTCAAGTTTTGACCATTGGGAAAGCTGGGGAATCTGAATCCGATTTTGCCCAGGTTTGTATTAACTATTGGGCGAGCGGAGACCGGTGGGGGTTTGGCAAGCTATTTGGCCAGAAGAGGCTGAAACTCGCTGCATTAAGAGGGATGAGTCTTTTGGAAGTCTCGGATGCTGAAGGTTTTGTGAAGCAATGTAAAGAGCTGCTCGCCGTTGTGAAAAAGGGGCCTTTTATAGATAAGAAGGGGATTGAAGAAATCCCGGTGGCTATTGGGGAGGAGGATATCCGAAAATGGCTTGCCCCCCTTGTTCACGGACATCAATCTTGTTTCAACACCCCTTATCCCACCAATACCTTCGTCTTTCTTGATGAAGACCCTAACCTTTTAAAAGAGAGTGAAAAGAAAGAACCTGGTTTTTTGATCACGGATGTCTATGGCTTGCTGGGATTTAAAAAATTAGGTTTATCTGCTGCCGAAGCCTGCGCTTTGCTGAGAGAATGTGCAAGATATGGGATTGATGCCGTCGCCGTTTCGGAGTTGAACCAGAAAGCAGGCAGAAAGAAACCCGATGAGATTAAAAAGTCCTTTTCTGGTTTGAAAGGTACTCTTGAGAATATAGGAAAGGGAAGATTTAGCCCGTGGTCTCCCCCGAAACCGATCTTTGCGAATTTCGGCCTGCCCGCTGACGGCAGTCAGGATGCCCAATGGTGGGAAAGGAGGCAAGCCGTGGCCTATATTTTCGGGATCCATCCTATCTTTGCCCTCATGTCTCCTGAACTGAGTGAAGAGAAATTAATGGAACTGGCCAATCTCGGGACTGGGTTAGGATTGGCTTCAGGGACCTTGGACAAGGTGATTGCTGACATTTCAAAGTGATTTCAAAAATGCGTTAAGAGTGTGGCGGTTGGGTAAAGCCTTTTGGTCTTCAAGAATTCAAGGATGTCTTTCATTCCAAGTCATGATTATCTTCTGTCTTCCCCTCCCATAGGCATCTATACAGGTAGCGGTGCCTCCCACTCATGGCTCTGGTTCGTTGAAATCCTTGACCGAATGGGTTTTTATGACGTCCATTTTGTTGATGAGAGAGATATCCTATCAAACGCCTTAGAGCCCTTCAATGTTTTGCTGATGTCAGGGGGAGACACCTTTGCCATCGCAGAAGGACTCGGAGCAGAGGGTTCAGATAGACTGAGGAGTTTTATAGAGGGAGGAGGACTCTACATCGGTACCTGTGCTGGAGCCTATCTCCCGCTGAGATCCTCCATGGATTTTTTGAATCAATTTAATTTTATTAATGTGAAGATCTCAAATATTTCACGAAGACTTTCGGAACCCGAACGGAATTTATTCCAGAAGCATGCCTGTAGTTCCTATGGTTGTGATTTCGTCTTTCATGTGGTCAGAGAAGATGTCCTTTTGGAAATGATGAATGGTCATCAAGTGGATGGGAAAAGAGAGATTATCGCCCCTTTATATGGGGGTCCATCGATGTTACCCTCAGAGGATATCGAGCCTATTGCCACTTACAAGGGGTTTACAAAGAAGACGAAATTTCTTGTCGAAGAAGAATTGGCCGAGAAAACATTGATCGGAAACATCGCCGTGGGCAAAAAGTCAATGGGAAGGGGTTATCTCTATGTATTCGGCCCTCACTTTGAACATCCCCATTATCCCTCCTGTAATCTCTTTCTCGCAGAGATCATTTGTAAAGAGCAGAATGGAAGACTTCACCAGATTCAAAAAGTTTTTTCTGGAGATCCCAAAAACCAAATCAAAGGCGAAACGTTGAAAGAGTTATTAAAACATTTGAAGAGGGAATTGAGCAACTCACGTATTATGGCCTCAGGGATGAATGACTTTTCAGCACATTGGTTGATTGGAAATAAATATTATGAACCGGAAAAGATAAGCTTTTTTATAAATACAGTTTGGGATAAGCTGAAAGATCTGGAGTCTATGCCTGATTTAGAGGTGGACAAAAATCTGCTGCTACGATGTATAGAAATTTCTGAAGGCATCACGAGAGAGTTGAGGACGATCAAATCTGAGATAAAAGAACAAGGTAATGCCATCCGTCTTGCATCGAAGTTGTTTTTGAATTTGAAGACATTGTCTTCTCATTTTTTTACGTTATACTTTAAAATAAAACGCGGTCGGTTTCAAGACCACTCCTTAGGAGAATAAGTGATTCAGATCAAATATGGCATGGTCATAGACCTTCGCCGCTGCATCGGCTGCCACACCTGTGAAGTGGCCTGCAAGATGGAGAACAGGGTTCCTCTCGGTGTCTGGCCAGCATGGGTCAAACAGATTGAAAAAGGTTCCTATCCAAACGTGAGAAAGTCGTTTTTGCCCATTCTCTGCGATCACTGTGACAACCCGAGCTGTGTCACCGTTTGTCCGACCAAAGCCTCGTTTAAACGGAAAGATGGCATCGTTATCATCGATCCCCATACCTGTATCGGATGCGGGTATTGTATGATGGCTTGTCCTTATGCGGTCCGGTATATCCATCCTATCCAAAAGATCGTTCAGAAATGTTCCTTCTGTTCGCACAGGATAGATGCCGGACTCAAGCCCGCCTGTGTGGAGGCTTGTGCCACAGGGGCAAGGGTATTCGGAAATCTTCTCGATCCGAGGGAAGAAGTGGCGATTCTCAAAAACACGCATCCTGTTCAGACGATCAAGCCGGAATACGGAACCCATCCGAATATTTACTATATCGGTTTGGATAAAGATGCCGTCTCCTCTGTCGGTAAACCCCGTTAGAAGATCTCTGGTCTTTTAACGGGGCAAGCAGCGGGGTTTTCTAACGGGGTAAAGGAGAGAGGTAAGTCTCATTATGATTGATATTTTGTACAATGTGGAACATCGAGAGGCTGCAGGCATCTTAATCGCCATCTATTTTTATCTGACAGGAATCAGTGCGGGGTCCTTTATCCTCTCCACATTGGCCTATGTGTTTGGTCAGACGAAATATAAGCCGATTGGGAAGATCGCCGTCGTGCTGGCGACCGTCGTTCTCATCATTGCTCCGATGGCATTGCTTATCCATGTGGGAAGACCCTTTCGGGCCTGGAGACTCTTTTACAACATTAACTTCACCTCTCCTATCTCCTGGGGTTCATTTTTGCTCACCCTTTATCCGATCAACTGCATTATCTATGGGTATTTCATCTTTAAGAACAATGCCAAAATGACAAAACTCTTCGGGACCATCGGTATCCCCCTGGCGGTCTCTGTTCATGGATATTGCGGATTTATCCTTGGTTTTGCCAAGGCGAGGCATCTCTGGAATACGGCCCTGATGCCCATCTTATTTCTCGTCTCGGCCATCGTATCAGGAATTGCGTTGGTGATCTTTGTGGTCTACATCCGGGACAAGTTTTTCTCCCAGGAACGAAAAGCAAACGAGAGGCTGATCTTTGACCTTGCAAAACTGATGGGGGGTTTTCTTCTCCTCGATCTTTTCCTGGTATTGAGTGACGTACTCATCCTGTTGGCCGGCAATGAGGATGCCATTAAGGCAGGCTGGCTTCTCTTGACCGGCAAATTTGCCATCCCATTCTTGGGTATTGAGAATGGGCTGGGGAAGGTACTGCCTGCCATTTTAATATTTTCGACCAAGCTCAGGACGACCAATCGAATGGTGTTGGCCTCCCTTCTGGTCATGTTCGGTATACTTTTCATGAGACTGGTCGTGGTTCTTGCAGGAGAATTTTATCCTCTGATCTAAGGATAGAAAATGGCTGAACTTACGCGTAGAGTCTTTTTGAGGACAGGAATCCTTGGGGCCGCTGGCCTTGCCCTGGGAAGCCAATTGGATAAATTGCTCTATGCCTTGGAAAAAGAGGGAGATCTCTATTCCTTCCAAAAAGCCATCCGACCTTTTACTCTCATCCCTTCTATTTGCCATCAATGCCAAGCTGGGTGCGGGTTGCTTGGGATGGTCGTGGATGAAGAACTCATTGGCATCTTGGGCAATCCTCGATATCCGAATAACAAAGGGGGCCTCTGTGCCAGAGCCATTGCCGGAGTGAATCTCGCTTACGATCCGGAAAGAATTCTCCATCCCTTGAAAAGGAAAAAGGAAAGAGGTGGCAATCAGTGGGAAAGGATTTCCTGGCAGGAGGCCATTCGTGAGATCTCATCAAAGTTGACGGAATTAAGATCGAAAGGACAAAACCAGAGGTTTGTGGTTCAAATGGGGGTGGATGAAGGTGCGACGCTAGCCAAGACCCTTCTCAAAAAGATGGGTCCTCCCATCTTGATCGATGATCTTTATCTGCGCGATCTCAACAGAACCAAGGCTCATGAGTTGGTTTTAGGGGAAGAAGGGGGCGTGGCGGATGTGGCTCATAGCCAATTCATCCTCAACTTCGGTTCCAATCCCTATGAAAGCCATGAAAATTATATTCCCTTTGTTCAGAGGCTCATTTCAGCAAGGGTCCAGAATCATGCGAGACTCATCACATTTGATGTGAGGCTTTCCAATACAGCTGGCCGAAGCGATGAATGGTATCCTGTCAGGCCTGGAACAGATCTGGCTGTCATTCTGGCCATCTGCAAGACCATACTGGAACGTGGCCTGGCAAACAAAGCCTTTTTGACTCAATGGACCAATCTCTCGCCCGATCAGATTCTGTCCTATTTAGCCCCTTATACGCCCCAAATGGCAGAAAAAGAAAGCGGCGTGCCAGCCAAAGACATTATTAAGATTGCCATTGACTTTGCTACCTTTAAGCCATCTGTTGCCTTTTGCGGAAGCGGCTTGACCCATCAACCTTCTGGCACTTATCATCAGATGGCCATCCTCCTTCTCGATGGACTGGTGGGAAACATTGATCAAAAGGGAGGATACTGCCTTCCGAAAAGAGTCCGTTTTGAAGAACCCGATCCTCCTTCCATCATATCCGGGATCGACCATCTGCTGGATGAGGAGAAAAGATCGATAGGCTTCTACCTGACCTATCTCTCAAATCCGGTCTATGCGGACCCCTTTGGGAAGAGAATTGGAGAGATATTAAAGGATGAAAAGTTGATCCCTTTTTATGTCGCAGCGGATACCCATATCACAGAGACCTCTCTCTTGGCGGATATCATCCTTCCCGTAGCCACCCAGTTCGAGAGCTGGGGATTGGATTCAAGACAGGCCATGGATCGGATCCCCTATATCGGTCTCCGGCAACCCCTTATGAAACCAAGAGGTGAGGCGATCTCTTTCTCTCATATGCTCGGCATGATCGGAAGGAAGATCGAAAAAGGCATCGAACTTGACGAAAAGGGATATATCAAGGCACAGCTCAAAAAGATAAAAGGTCTTGAGGGGATCGATGGGATAGAGCGTTTAGAAAAAGAGGGATTCTGGATGGATCCAAGCCTGAGTCCGTCCTATGAGTCGTACCGGCCATCAGGGTTTAAGACCCCCTCCCGAAAGATGGAGATTTACGCTTCCAGACTTAGGAAAGAAGGGCTTTCGCCCTTCCCGACCTATAAAGAAAATGATAAAAAATCGAATTTAGCTAATGGTGAACTATTCTTAACAACCTTTAGCAAAAACGTAGCAGCACCACAGAACCCGAACTCAAAGTGGCTCTCAGAGATATTCCATGAGAATCCACTCTGGTTCAATGAGAAGACGGCTGAGAGGCTTGGTATTAAAGAGGGAGAGAAGGTTGAAATCCATTCAAAAGGGATGAGGACGATTGTTCAGGTTCACCTAACGCAATCCGTCCATCCGGAGGTCGTAGCCATTGCAAGAGATCTTGGTCATTGGGCCTATGGGAATGTGGCAAGAGGTAAGAAATTTAAAGGCTCCGATCCAGACACTTCCTTAATCTGGTGGGACAATGGTAAGAGCCTTCATGTAAACTGGCTAATCCAGGAGGAAAAAGACAGGGTGAGCGGTGGCACGGGTTGGATGGCTACGGTGGTGAAGATAAAGAAGAGTGGTGGATAATGGTTCGTCTAACTTTATCACAAAAAGCATGGCTAATCGGCATCGGGATGGCAGGGATATTCCTTGGCGTTAATCTTATATTCGTCCTCATCGGCTACTCGACCAACCATCCCTCTGAGTGTAAGACCTGTCATTCTGGGGCCCACAAACTCTGGAAGGAGAATAAGGTTCACAGGCAGAGTATCACCTGCACCTTTTGCCACAGCCGTCATTCGAGCAGCCAATTTGCCTATGCCTCGAGCAGGTTCTCCAATATGCCCAAAGCATTGGATCAAGACTGCATCAAATGCCATAAGAACTATATGGAAGAGAAGAAAAAGAAGGTTCTGGTCATTGCAGAGCAGTTAGATGAAGAGAGCGGAAAGGTCCGGAAGGTCTTTGGCCCCTGGAATCTGAAAGACATTACCTGCAGGAATAAATTCTCTTGTATCGTCTGCCATAAAAATATCGCTCATGACCGGGGTTCTACTCCCTCCAACTTTCCGAGAGTGGATTACTGCGCAGAGTGCCATTACCACCGTGTAAAAGATCCTTTTGCACAAGCCTCTCCGAGACCGAGGTTGGTTTTTATGGAAGACGGGAAGAAGATGATATCCCCGGCGATTCGATAGGAGAAACGAATGCAGAGGAGATGGGTAAGGTTATCACTGGCTTTCTTGTTAGTAGGGGGCCTTTTTTTGATGCTCCATTCTCAGGCCTTTGCCAGTGAACCTTACGTCAAACAGACAAAAAAAGACTGTATCGAATGCCATGTTGATAAGTACTACCCGGGCAAAGACTTCTTCAGGGCAGAGACGCAGACGAAATGGCATTATCATTGGTGGGCTTTCAGTATTTTCTTGTTTGTATTTTCTGCTGGAGTACTGGGAAAGGTCTATCTATGGAGTATGGGTCGAGGGAGAGTCTTTCCAAGGGAAGAGATAGAACAGAAGAGGATGTTCAATTTTCTATTTTTTGAGGCCGTCCTTCAAAGGAAGCTCTTCAAAGAGAATCGATTGAGATGGTTCATCTATTTATCCGAATCGTTTGGATTTATGGCACTCTTTTTCGTATTCCTGGTTTTTGTCTTCACCCGGTTTGTTTTTAAAATAGATTTTTTTCTGACGGGCCCTGGCGGTTTGATCTTAGATTTCTTAATGGATTTCTTGGGACTCCTTATTTTAAGTGGAACGATTGCCTCCTTTATCCGAAGGTCTATCAAACGTCCCAATATGATCACTGAGAGAGAAGATCTCATAGCCGTTTTGCTTTTATTCTTGATTGTCCTCACAGGTTTTCTCCTTGAGGGTTTTCGAATGGCTGTCCTGCCCGTAACCTTTGAATCCTATTTTTCTTTTGTAGGTTTGGCGCTGGCCAGTTTGTTTCGGCAGTTCCCTCTGGCCTGGACAGATATTCACTTTTATGCCTGGATCGTCCATGCGACCATTGTTTTCATATTTTTGGCCTATATCCCTTTTAGTAAATTTATTCATTTTATTGCGTGCCCTGTTTCGATTCTGGCCTCCTCTTCCGATCCCCAAGGATAACTCATGTGAAGGAGGAAAAAGGTGGAAGAAGTAAAAGAGATTAACGAAGAAACTAAAGAAGAAGTAACAGAAGAAATTAGAGAAATTAAGATAGATAACTTTGATAAAATCAGGATCCTGGAACTGGATGCCTGCACCAACTGCGGGGAGTGCATCAAGTGGTGTCCAGTGATCGAGGTAGCTCCGGAACTCACCTTATCGATTTCACCTCCTGCCAAGATCAGAAAGCTCAAAAAGATCCTCACTGCTCAATACGGCCTGAGGAGGATACTTTTTGGTAAAAAGGATAATTTTTTTAACCGACTTTTCAGAACCCCAACCATCACAAAAGAAGATGTAGAACATTTTGTTACAGATATTTATGCCTGCACCACATGCAGACAGTGTCACATGGTCTGTCCAGCCCATATTGAGACTGTAGAATTGTGGGAGAGGGTCAGGAGATCTCTGGTGGATGCAGAATACGGTCCCCTTGAAAATCATAAAGCTCTGATATTGAGCTCTCGGGCCTATGATGACCCTTGGCAGCAGCCCAGGAGCAATCGGGCGAGATGGACGAAGGTGGCAAAAAAGGAGGGGAGGATTAAAGAGATTCCTAAAACGATTAAGCCACCCCAGGGATTGGCACCTCCTAATCAACCGATCAAAAGGAAATTCTAATCCCCTCACCCTCTCCCCTGTGGAGACTGTGTCATAATCATGATGGAGGGTGGATTCCGGCGGGACAGGCGGTCAGGCTCCTCAGTTTTAGAATGCGGTCGTTTAAATTTATGGGTAATCGGCCTTCTTAGAAATGGGATTCTTTTCATGGGCTTGGATCTCCGAAGCTGCGCGTTGAGAGGTTTCCGCACTAAAGCTTCGTCACCCGACCACCTGTCCCGTGCTGCAATGGAAGTAGTTTGTTGTTGATTGCGACACAGTCTCGTGGGGAGAGGGGAAGGGTGAGGGGGAGAATCTGGAGGGAAGTTAAGGGAGCATGACGGAAGAGAAAGAAAAAGAGCTGAATCAGGCGTCTGGAACCAAAGAAGTTGAGGCGGCTGAGCAATCTGGTAGGATAGAAGAGGCAGCAAACAAATTGATGGAAGAAAAACAGATTCAGAGTGCTGATTCGATCGATGTCCTTTATTATGTGGGATGTACGGCCTCTTACGATATCAATGTGAAAGAAGTTGGGATCAACACCCTCAACATCCTTGATGTCCTGGGCATCAAGTTTGGAATGTTGGGGACGGAAGAAAAATGTTGCGGAAGTCCATTTCTCAGGATCGGAGACTACGAGTTTGAGAGACTGGCAGAGTATAACATCAGGCTTTTCAATTCCTTGAATGTGAAGATGCTGATCACAGCCTGTGCGGGGTGTTACCGTACCATCCGTGTGGATTATAAGAAGATGGGTACGCTCAATATGGAGGTATTGCACATCTCGCAACTCCTGTTGAAGTTGATCAAGGAGAAAAAGATAGAGCTGAAGCACGAGGTCCTCTCCAAGGTGACTTATCATGATCCCTGTCACTTAGGCAGGCATAGTAATGTTTATGATACTCCCAGAGAGATTCTTAAAACCATACCAGGTGTGGAATTTGTGGAGATGGATCGCATCCGGGAATTTTCTCGTTGCTGTGGAGCAGGGGGAGGGTTTAAGGCCGGTTTTTCTGATATCCAAAACAGGATGGCCCAGGAAAGGGTCAAGGATGCAGAGAAGACGGGCGCGGAACGTTTGGTCACTACCTGTCCGTTTTGTTATCAGGGATTACAAATAGGGATCACTGCTTTAAAATCAAAGCTCAAGATGACCGATCTCAGCGAATTGGTCGCCCTTTCAATGGGAATTGGAGCGAAAAGCTAAATTCCAAACGATTGACCTTTTAATAAGCAATGGGACGGTCTGTGTGCCTTTGAAAAGACCTCCCATATCTGTTCAGCCTGCCTCGATTTTTTTTTACATCATCGATGCTCAATTTATACACAGCGTCATTAATCAAAACAGACCCCGTCATTCCCGCGAAGGCAGAGATTTTAATGTAGCATATGATTTTACATTTAAAGCTAATATTTTCAGATACCGAGCAAAGGAATGAGGCAGATTCAAGACAATGAATCGGCTTAGCCCCACTTTAGTAAAATAAAATATGGCGAATTACATATGGGCACCTCGTAAGAATAAAATATGGTAAGCCTGCTAATATTGCATGTATTAGGATCATAGGAATTCTTAAACGAGTTTATTGATTAATTATTTCGCCATAATTAATTTGACATATTGATACCTATATGCTACCTTTTCTCCTAAGGGACATATTCTCTTTTTAAGGAGGAGATAGCATATGATCAAACT
>Ga0315279_10003092_pt1 | contig 23827 bp, 15 predicted proteins | sample YL17G06_20_MG_FD_203694 | JGI IMG/M metagenome (GOLD analysis project Ga0315279, IMG submission 203694) | Sediment microbial communities from Yellowstone Lake, YNP, Wyoming, USA - YL17G06_20 | ecosystem: Environmental > Aquatic > Freshwater > Lake > Sediment | place: USA: Wyoming | collected...
TGGTTGGTCTATTCGACAAAAGCCAAAGCAATAAAGCTATTATGTTATCAAAGCAAATTGGCAAGAAAGTTTACAAACTTTACGGCCTGACCGGCGAAGAGATCGCCATTGTGGAAGGGCATGACCTGACCCCCGAAAACTGTGCCACTTTGAATTGGAGTATCCAGCCCTCACTCACCACATATTCATCACCCACTGGCTACATACTGGATACACACTCAATACACACTCAGAACCGACTGAAGGTTTACGCTTTTTTTACGCTCAAGGCCATTTTTGGCAAAAAAGTTCAACGCCTAAAAAAAGAAAAAACCTTGCATCTGATTAAGTTACAAGGGCTTATGAGAATCGGGGTGACTGGACTTGAACCAGCGGCCTCCTGCTCCCAAAGCAGGCGCTCTAGCCAAGCTGAGCTACACCCCGATTAAATAACAGCTCTTCAAATCGTCATTTTACACATATTCCCTTAATATTGCAATAAAATCGCCCTTCGCCGCGGCCAACTTTCGGAATCCCTTTTCTGTAATCGACTTATGATATTTTTGTAAAAAAAGAGTTGCATATTTGCAGCTTGTATAATAGAATAATTTAATAGTGAAAAATTAAAAGTGTAGCAAAGTATCCGCGAAAGACGTGGTTGCTTGTAGGAGATAAGTAAGATGGCTGGTATGTTCTATTCATTACAGGAAACTGCTGAAAAACTTAAAAAAACAGAGGAAGAAATAAAACAACTTGCCAAACAGGGCAAACTTCGTGAGTTTCGCGATGGTCCGCATCTGCTCTTTAAAGTGGATGAGGTCGAAGCACTGCTGGCTGATACAGGTGTTGCAGCATCCAAAGAACCCCCCGCACCGAAACCTGCGGAGCCGGAGGAGCTCGAACTGGAGCTTGCCGAAATAGAAACGCCCGCGCCGGAATCCCCGGAAATTGAAGCTGCTGCGCCTGGCAAGCCGGCTCCACCTGACACCGAAGAGATTCTGCTAGCGCCGGAAACCGGTGCTCCTGTTCCGCCTCCTGAGCTGACCGATGCAGACACCGCCCTGGCAGGCGAAGGAATCAACGTTCTCGGCGAAACCGACCGCGGGGATTATCAGGTAACTGAGGATACTATGGCCGAAACCGTGGCCTCTACCGGCACAACAGGCACATCGCCTGAACCATCTCTGGAAGAGATTGAGGAAGATGTAAGTATGGACACCTTTGGCAGCGGCTCAGGCCTCCTGGACCTTTCATTGCAGGCCGATGACACATCCTTGGGTGCTATTCTCGATGAAATCTACGCCGGCGAGGGCGAGGTCAAAGAACCAGCTCCAGCCAAAACACCAGAAGAAGCTGAACCGCTCGCCGCTGAGCCTGAGCTTGGTGCCGAGATTCCTGAGGAAGAGCTGGCTGTGTCGCCCACCGCAGGCCCTATGGAGGTAGCCGCCATAGCTCCGGTGTATTTGGAGACTGAGCCGGATGTGCAAAGCAATATACTTGGAAAGCTGCTGTTTCTGCCGCTGTTACTGTTTGTTTATACCGCGGTCGCGGTCTTGTTAGGACTCAAAGGCGTGATGTCTCCCATCATATCAACGGTCCAGGGTGCAATCTGGTATATTATGATTGGGGCCTTTGCGGCGGCCGGTGCGGTGGTCGGTGCGGCTTTTATGTTAAGCAGACCTCCCTCAGCGAAGGTTGCAACAGCCAAAAAGGAAAAGAAGCCGAAGGAACTGAAAAAATCCAAAAAGGCAAAACAAGCTCCGCCGGCGGCGCCTGAGGAAACCACCGCGTAACTCGTGGCTCGTCCGCCGAAGGCGGATTCATCGCTCGTCGTTCGTGAATAGCCGTTAGTGGATAGAAATCGAAAATCGTAAATTGTAAATCGAAAATTCTATCCCCTATCGTTCTTCCAGCCAGTGCGAAGCGAAGATTGCCAGGTCGAAGAAATCCACAAACTTGTCGCAATTGAAGTCCCAGCACTCACAACCCTCAAAACCAACTTTCACAAGATAAACATCGCGGTTACCTGCGCCGAAGGAGGAAGTTGAGCCAGCGATTATATATCTGCCATCAAGGGTCTGCTGGACCGAATAGCCTGCGTCATCTTCACTTCCGTCGAAGGTTTTTTTCCAGAGCAGGGGCGGGGTGTCGAGAGTTGCGATGGCGGAAGGGCAGAAGATAAAGGCCAAAATGGAAAGTAATGGGGTAAAAATACTTTTCATCGGTTTGCCTCCTAAAATTTGCATAAATCCGAAATCCCAAGCAAATTCAAATTTCAAAATTCCAAAACGAGGTGGCGACCCTCTTTTTAAGTTCAGAAAATATTATACCATTATGACAGTGAGAAAAGCAAGAGAAATTTCAATATTGAATGTCGAATTCTGGAAAATTTTTGTTGCAAGAAAGGGAGCAGAGATATAATTTGTTGTTGAAGTTTTAATTTTCGCTTCGAGAAGCGAAGCGAACATAAGCGGCACGAATCTTTACACGGCGGAGTGAGGGGATTTGGGGAGAATGTAGGTTAAAGTAATTTGGTTTATTATGGAGTGAATTAGAAATGAACGAATTATGGAGGGAAAGCCTTCTTCCGACCAAGGTGTTTCTGACCAAGGGAGTTGGTCGGCACAAGTACCGGCTAAAATCATTTGAGGATGCGTTAAGGGATGCGGGAGTGGCGCAGCAGAACCTTGTTCAGGTGTCGTCGATTTTGCCGCCTCGATGCAAGATTATCAGCAGAGAAAAAGGGCTAAAAATATTGACTCCCGGAGAGATATGCTACTGTGTGATGGCGAGGGCTGACACAGATGAGCACCAGAGGTTAGTGGCATCTTCAGTAGGGATTGCCGTTCCCAAGGACAAGGAGAAGTGGGGATACCTTAGCGAGGTGCACGGATACGGGATGAATGAGCAAGAAGCGGCGGATTTGTCTGAGGACCTTGCAGCAGGGATGTTAGGGACGACTCTGGGGCTGGAGGTTGACCCAAACAAGGCCTGGAGCGAGAAAGAGCAGGTGTATAAATCGAGCGGGCTGATAATCAGGACCTCCAATATAACGCAGAGTGCAAAAGGCCAAAAGGATATGTGGACGACAACGGTGGCGATAGCGATGTTTTTGTTTGATTGAGAAGAAAAGAATAAGCCGCTCTCGGTGTGAAATAACAAATATTCTTCATATAAATTCGGGTGTGCTGTTATTATGGCGATGGCGAGTAATTTTGGAGGTTTGCCGGAAAGATATTCTAATTTGAAGGATGCCCGGGTAGTGATAGTTCCTGTCCCGTATGACGAGACAAGCACGTGGATTAAGGGTGCGGATAAGGGGCCGGCTGCTATAATAGAGGCTTCGGCAAATATGGAGCTATACGATATAGAGACGAACAGTGAGGTTTATTTACGCGGCATTTATACTGATAAGGCCGTCGAAGAAAGAGATTTTCCTGAAGTGATGGTCGAGGCAGTTAGAAAAAGGGTCGGGGAATATATAAAGAACGGCAAATTTACGATGGTTGTCGGCGGTGAACACTCGGTCTGTATCGGCTCAATCAGGGCGTATGCTGAACATAATCCGGGAATGAGCGTTTTGCAGCTTGATGCACACAGCGATTTGAGAGACGAGTATAACGGCTCCAAATATAACCATGCGTGCGTGATGGCGAGGGTGCGAGAGGTATGCCCGATTGTGCAGGTAGGCGTAAGAAGTATGGACTCGTCCGAGAAAGGGGTGCTTGACAGGAGTCGGGTCTTTTTTGCCGAGGATATTCACAACAAAACGGACTGGATTGATGAAGCTGTGGGGAAGCTATCTGAGAAGGTTTATGTTACAATTGACCTGGATGTTTTTGACCCTTCGATAATGCCATCTACGGGGACGCCTGAGCCGGGCGGTTTGATGTGGTATGAGGTTTTGAATTTTTTGAAGGCGGTTTTGGAAAAGAAAAAGATAATTGGTTTTGACGTTGTTGAGCTGTGTCCTGATGAAAGGAATAAGGCGCCGGATTTTTTAGCGGCTAAACTTATTTATAAGCTGTTGAGCTACAGGTTCAGGGATTGAGATGCCGTGCCGGCAAAGGGAATAGAAGGAATCAGGAAACCAGAATATCAGGTAGCAAGACATCAGGAAAGCAGAATATCAGGTGACAGCGAATCGGGTTATCAGGAGAATCAGGTGATTAGTTGATAAGTGAATTGGTGAATTAGTGCGGACGTTGCCGTTCCGGCGACGGCTAAAATGTTCTGGGGAGAAGTAAAGGAATACAGAAATAATAGACAAGGAAAGGAAGACGAAAATGGTTAAGAAGGGAACAGCAGTGGTAGTTTTCAGTTTATTTGCTTGTGCATTCTTTTTGATGGGTTGTCAGGGTAAAGAGAGGGAGGCGCTTTTGAAGGCTGCAAAAGCAGAGGCAGCATTAGCGAAAGCCCAGGCTGATTTAACGAAAGCGGAAAAACAAATAGAGAGCCTCAAGCAGGAGCTGCAAGCGGCTAAGGAGACTAGAGACCAGACACAGGGAGAGATTGAAAAGCTGAAGGCTGAGCGAGATAAAGCGGTTGCCCTGGTGGAAAGTAATAAGATGGAGGTCAAAAGATTGAATGCTCAGCTAACCGACCAGACCACTAAGATTGCTGCACTCGATAGCCAGGTCAACCAGATGCAAAGGGCTGCAGAGACTCAACGGCAAACTCTTGAGCAGCAGCAGGCGACTATTGGACAGCAACAGGCGACTATTGCGCAGTTGCAGAAGACCATTGAGGACTTGCGGCGAGCTCCTGAGCCAAATGTGCCTGAGCCGAACACCGTCAGTGTCGGTCAGCAATAAGAGAAGCTTCAGCACCAGAGCATCACAATTTGGTAGATAGGATTTTAGAAGCAGCCCCGCACCAATTGAACTGTGGCACGGCCATCCCTTCGACTATGCTCAGGGCAAGCTTGGCCGTGTCTTCACGGGGGCTTCGACTGAGCTCAGCCGAATGTCCTGGAAGCCCGTGCCACAGCGATAAGTTTGTAGCTCGCTGAGGTAAGAAATCACACAGCGATAAATGAGGTGAATGACGATGGGCAAAGTTATCAAGAAAAGGTCACAGAAGGCGGGGCTGCCGCCGGGGACTTTAGTGCATGTCGGAGAAGAAAAAGCGGAGGCAGTGCGGATTACTGTGATTGACTACGATGAACAGAGCTTTCAGGAAAAACAGGTGACTAACATTGAAGAATGTTTTGAGTTCAAGACAACGCCGACCATAACGTGGGTAAATATAGATGGTATTCATAACATAGAGATAATAGAAAAAATCGGAAGGCACTATGAGCTGCATCCACTTTTGCTGGAGGATATTGTAACAACATGGCAGAGGCCGAAGTTTGAGGATTTCGAGAAATATCTATTCATCGTGATTAGAATGCTCAATTACAACGAGCAGAAGCAAGCGATTGAATCGGAGCAGATGAGTCTGGTTCTGGGTAAGAATTTTGTTATTTCATTTCAGGAGACGATAGGAGACGTTTTTGACCAGATACGTGACAGAATCAGGACCGGGAAGGGACGGCACAGAAAAATGGGGGCGGACTATCTTAGCTATTCATTGATAGACGCTATTGTTGACAACTATTTTGCAATCCTTGAGAGAGTTGGTGAGAAAATTGACGCGATGCAAGAGGACCTGGTTGCCGAGCGGATGGAAAAGACTGCTGAGGAGATTATTAAATTTAAGAAAGAAATCTTGCAACTGCGCAAATCCATTTGGCCTTTGCGAGAGTTAATCAGCGGTTTGCAAAGAAGCGAGACTGAGCTTATCAGCGAACCGACACGAGTATATCTGCGGGACGTTTATGACCACGCGGTGCAGGTTATAGACACTGTGGAAGGTTTTCGCGATATGGTTTCGATGACACTTGAGGCTTACGTTTCAGCCATAAGCAACAACCTGAATGCGATTATGAAGGTCTTAGCTGTCATTGCCACGATATTCATGCCTCTAAGCTTTATAGCAAGTCTTTATGGGATGAATTTTAAATATATGCCCGAACTGCACTGGCGATGGGGTTATCCGGTGGTTTTGATAGTTATGGTTGTCGCTACAGCAGGAATGGTATTATATTTTAGGAAAAAGAAATGGTTATAGTTATGGTAGGTGATTAAGGATGTTTGTGCAGCGATTGTTGCTTTACTTTTCGGGACAGAAAAGGCGGGGCTTTAATTGTGGAATAGGGAATAGCTGATAGTGGTTGATGAATCCGGCAAAACGGCTTCCGGAAGATTGATATGGATAATCTATTGTTTTTCGACTCAGGGATTTTCAGGTGGGTTGTTCTGCCAATTTTGATTTTTGTTGCGCGAATTATGGACGTTAGTCTGGGGACGGTCCGGCTTATATTTGTTTCGAGGGGCTTTAAGTTTCTGGCGCCGCTGGTCGGATTTTTTGAGGTTCTGATATGGATTCTTGCTATGGGCCAGATTATGCAGAACCTTACCAATCCTGTATGCTATATTGCATACGCCGGCGGATTTGCAACAGGTAATTTTGTTGGGATTCATATAGCTGAGAAGCTATCGTTGGGTATGGTTCTGGTGCGGGTTATTACAGGTAAGGAGATATCAGGTTTGATGGAGTCACTCAAGTCGGAAAACTATGGAGTAACCAGTATTGCAGGACGTGGTGCATCGGGGGAGGTGAAGATTGTTTTTACAATTGTGCCGCGTAAGGAGGTTTGCGGCGTGGTAGATTTAGTTAAAAAGTTCGACCCACAGGCGTTTTATTCTGTTGAAGAGATAGGGTTTGTGGAAAGAGGAGTGTTTCCTGCAAAAAGGGGGTGGCGCGGTAATGGTTTGTTGGGGCTATTGCGGCCTTTTAGAAAAGGCAAATAGAGACGGTTGGACGGTGGACTCGTGACTCATCGTTCATTGTTGATATTTCGTTTTTCGTAGTTTCCGCCACAGGCGGGCAAAATCGTCAATTGCCAATCGTAAATCGTCAATCCTATATGCTATCTCTCTTCCAGCCAATGGAAGGCCATTAACCCGAATATTTCACAGAATTTTCTGATTGAAAATGGCCTAACTGTTTGTAGTGTAAAAAGTTGTAACTATTTTAATACGGCGTACTTTTACCATCCGCCTTTAATACCCTGAAAGAAACAAACAAGAACAAGATTTATATCCTGCATCGGCCCTGTTCCCACTAATTGAGAAGAGGACCATTACGTTAGATATCACCTTATAGAAAGCCAAATTTGGTCTGGACAACCGGTAGTAGCTCAGAGATGATAACAAATGGGTTTGAGACAATGTCTAAGTTCAAGTATTATTCTTGTAACACAAAGTAAAAATAATTGGAAAGGGCACTTAAATGGCGGAAAGGTTGGCGATTGAAGGAGGCCCTAAGGCCGTCACGAACAAACTTGCGGGCTGGCCTAAGTTTGATGACAAGGCAGTAACAGCAGTAAAGGAGGTTCTAAAGTCCGGCAAAGTCAATTACTGGACTGGGCCGAAGGGCATGGAGTTCGAGCGCAAATTTGCCGAATGGCAGGGAAGCAAATATGCCATCAGTGCCTCAAGTGGTACCGCTGCCCTGCATATAGCGCTTAGCACTCTTGGAATTGGTCCTGGGGATGAGGTTATTGTCCCCAGCTATACCTTTATTGCCAGCAGCTTCTCTATCGTCCAGGCCGGAGCAATTCCTCGTTTTGCTGATGTGAATATCGACGACCACTGTATTAGTGTCAAATCCGCGGAGAAGCTGGTAAACGAACGAACCAAGGCAATTATGGCGGTGCATCTGTATGGTAACGTCTGTGATATGGACAGGATTTTTGACTTTGCTAAAAGTTATAATCTGTTTGTTGTCGAGGACAATGCCGAGGCCCTCGGCGGCGTTTACAAAGGCAGAAAAACCGGAACTATCGGTCATATAGCCGCCTGCAGTTTTTGCCAAAACAAGACTTTTACAACCGGTGGCGAGGGAGGGATGGTTACTACCGATGATGAAGAACTTGCCTGGCAGGCAAGAAGTTTTCGTGACCATGGCTATGATGTTAAACTGCGATTGAGTCTATTAGAGCTGGAGCAAAAACTCCCTTACATCCACAACATGGTCGGATGGAACTACCGTATGACCGAAATGCAGTCAGCTATCGGGCTGGCAGAACTGGAACGGATTGACACCTGGAATTTACCAAGACGTAAATGCAATGCTCATATCATTATTGATTCGATAAAGAATTTACCACAGATAATATACACGCCGATCGATACCGAGGAGCGTCAAAACGGATGGTATGTTTTAGCATTTTCTCTTGATATTGAGAATATGAGCTGCGATATAAATAAATTTGTTGAAGCATGCGCCGCCGAAGGTTGTCCATGCTGGAGGGTATTTTGGCCACAGTGCCATACCGAACGGGCATACCGGGAATACAATTCTTTCGGCAAAAGTGGATTCCCATTCAAATCCAAAGAATATACAAACCCCGAAAGCGTGGACTATAGCAAAGTAGAAGTGCCTAATGCTCTGTGGCACCAGAGCCACACATTTACCTGTTTTGCATTTCCAACTTACACCGAAGAAGATTGCCGACAGATAGGTAATGCGTTGGCTAAAGTAATAAAGGCCTATTCAAAATAGAAAAAGGTAGAGGTTTGTCCTTATGTCTAACAAGGTCAAATGGGGAGTGATTGGCTCTGGTGGAATTGCCCAAAGAAGAACAATTCCGGAGGGCATTTCAAAGGCCAATAATGCCGAACTGACTGCCGTTTACGATATCAATACAAAAGTTAATGCAGAGGTCGCCAAAAGGTATGGTGCTAAACACACATCGAGCATCGAGGAAATGCTTAATTTGGACATCGACGCCGTTTACATTGCTACACCTGCTCATCTACACGCCGAGCAGGTTCAAGTTTGTGCCAAAGCTAAAAAGCACATTCTCTGCGAGAAACCTCTCGGTATAACAGTCGCTGAAGCAGAGGAAACGATTGGACTCTGCCAAGAAATGAAAGTTAAGCTCGGTTGCGCATTTATGATGCGTTTTGTCGCCCAGCATCAGGAGGCGCTCAGTCTTATTAAAGAGGGTAAGCTCGGTCGGCCAACTTATGCGAGGGCTCAACTTTCCTGCTGGTATCCCCCTATCGAAGGCGCCTGGCGTCAGGACCCAACAACCGGTGGCGGGGGTGCACTGATTGATATGGGAGGCCACTGCATCGACCTATTGGAGATGTTCTTTGGAAGAGTTGCCAAAGTCAGTTGTTTTATCAATAATACCATACATGATTACAAATCTGAAGATAGCGCAATAGCTTTGCTCTTTTTCGGAAATGGGGCATTTGGCACAGTTGATACCTTTTTCTGCATTCCCGACAGCAGCAGCAAAAATGCTCTTGAACTTTACGGCTCAAAAGGCTCAATACTGGCTAAAGGAACCATAGGCCAAGCACCCGCTGGCAATATGGTTGCGTTTCTGGAACAAGCTGGCAAAAGTTACGATGCGCAACAGAGACGCAACAAAGGTCACGGGATAGTTATTGCTCCTGAGCCGATAAACACTTACCAGGCAGAAATTGAAGAATTCAGCCAGGCAATCATAGAGGGTCGTGAGACGACCATAGGAGGCGAACTGGGCCTGCGAAGTCAAAAAGTATTAGCCGCCTGTTATAAGTCCGCAAGGTTAGGCAAAGCAATAGACGTCTGCTGAGGCTTGTTGATAAAATAATATGTTTGTGATAATGCATAGTTCTGGTTCTGCTGTTTTGTGAAAAATCAATGAGCGACCTTGACATAGGTTTTACAGACACAATCACTGAAAACACGTTACGCGCAATTCGTTTTGAAAGGCCCGAACATATCCCGATTGTCTTCTGGATCAATCCTGCGTGCTGGCATCACTATCCGCAGGATGTCTTGTTTGAGCTTATGGCTGAACACGGACTTTTGTTTCCCGAATTTAGTTCAGAAAATACGGCGTTGCCTAAATTGGCTCCTTGGGAGCAAGCCGGCAAACCTTATATGGATGCCTGGGGTTGCGTTTGGCAAACAACGGATGATGGCATCACAGGTACAGTAACAGAACACCCAATAGAAGATTGGAATGCCTTGCACAATTTTTCACCGCCTGACCCTTCGCTCACAAATGGCATGGCTCCTATTAACTGGTCTGCAATTCGAGACAAAATCCAAACAGTCGCAGCAGAAGGAGGACACGTCTGTGGCGGTCTGGAGCATGGTCACACATTCTTGCGCCTCAGCTATCTCCGCGGTTACGAAAAACTCCTGCTCGATATGGCAGATAAAGATGGCAGACTCTGGCATTTGATCGAAATGGTTGAATCCTTCAATCTGGGAATTGTCCAGCGCTATCTCGAATTAGGTGTTGTAATGATGCGATATCCAGAGGATCTGGGTATGCAGCTTGGTCCAATGCTCTCGCCCGAGCATTTCAGAACCTACATCAAACCCACTTACGAACACCTTATAAGCCCGGCTCACGAGGCGAATTGTCTGGTGCATCTGCACTCTGACGGTGATATTCGTGAGCTTGTCAATGACCTTATCAGCAGCGGCGTGGATGTTCTTAATCTCCAGGACCTTGTAAATGGTATCGACTGGATAGCCTGGAATCTGAAAGGAAGGATCTGCATCGATCTCGATATAGACCGGCAGCAAATCACCTGCTTTGGTAGCCCTGGTCAAATTGACGACCTAATCCGAAAAGAGGTTGAAATACTTGGAAGTCCCGAAGGAGGACTTATGATGATATATGGTCTGTACCCGGGTGTTCCTCTTGAAAATATAAAGGCCACAATGGACGCGATGGAACGATATGCTACGTACTATTCTTAACGACTTTTATAATTCCATTGCTTATAAAGAAGCCTATACTATCGTTATGAGAAAAGGAAACTGAATATGGGAAAGCTTGGCGCAGCAATTATCGGTTGTGGCTGGGTCGCAGAAGAATATATCAAGGCCTTTCAAAAAGATGAGCGTTCAGAGGTGAGAGCTCTGGTAAGTCGTAACCGCGCGAATGCAGAACGCTATCGTAACCACTACGACTTAAAATGCACTATCGAAACCGATGCTTATAAGATGCTTCGACAAGACGATGTGGATATCGTCGTTGTATGCACGCCACATAATGTTCACACAGAATATGTTGTTGCTGCCGCAGATGCCTGTAAGCATATTATCATCGAGAAGCCAGTTGCATTAACTCCAGAAGATATATCCAAACAGCAGCAGGCCGTCAGAAGGAACAAAGTCAAAACAATCGTGAGTTTCGTACTGCACTGGAATCCTCTTTTAATGACGATTGACCGGCTCATAAATGAAGGAGTTTTTGGAAACATTTTTCTCGTTGAAGTTGATTACTTGCACCGGATATGGATGACGACTGATTTGAAATGGTATGGCAATCGCAAAATTAGTGGAACAGCTTTATTAACAGCCGGATGTCATGCTGTTGATGCCCTGCGCTGGTTTGCACGTAGCGAGGCAGAAGAAGTATTTGCTTATCAGGTAAAGACCGAAAATCCCATCGAATACCCAGGAACAATTTCAGTGAATGTAAAATTCAGGGATGGCAAAATTGGTCGCAGCACGACGACCTTCGATGCAAGAATGCCTTATAGATTCAACATTGGGATTTATGGCACCGAGGGCACGCTGCGCAACAATGAACTCTTTGCACCGAAACTCTTCCCTGGTCAAAACGATTTCACAAGGATTCCCTGCATCCTCCCAGATAGTGGTGATGTCGCCCATCATCCTTTTAAGGGGGAGGTATCCTATTTTATTGATTGCATTATTGAAGGTAAACAACCTTTTCCAGATCTGGAAGATGCAGCAAAAACCCATGCTGTGTGTTTTGCTGCTGACCTTTCTGCAGAATCCGGCAGAGTTATTTCATTAAACGAATTTAAAAGCATATTATGAATGAATCTTACTCATAATAATAAAGGTAATTTTGCCTGTATGCCATTAGCAGAGATGAGAGAAATTCGGCCTTGAATTAGAGAGGAACTTCAGCTCCTGTTTATTTTACTATTTTATCGCATTGTCTTTCAGGAATGCTTTTTCGCTTGTTTTTTTGCGATGATACGTTACCGATCCTTGACTTATCTGTTCTGTCTCAAACGTTGGCAACGCAGATGGATTTTTTAGCTTGATGAACCCTACAACCACAATACAACTGCGCAGGCCATTATCTGCCAATTCAGCAAAAATTCCCACCCCATAAACCCTGCACTATCAGTAACTTATGAAATAGTGAAAATTTAGCAACGTTTTATATATCCGTGTTCAAAGGCTTCTTGGCCATGCGGATTTACAAATGGCAAAAAGGTATGTTCAGGATGTTTCAGAACAAACGGACAGAGTTATTGAAAATAGCAGGATATATGTTTGTCAGATTAGTAAGTAGCACAACCAGAAACCTTCTTTGGTTAGGTGTTCAAAAAGTGATTCTTAGGCATAAAAAACGAGGCTGATTTTAAGATTTTGGGTGTCATTGGTCTTGTATTAAGGCTTTACTACAAAGGAACTCACCAAACAACAAGAAAAAACATAATTCCGGCCTGTAATATTGCAAAGACCCAATATCATCAGATAACCACCGCGGTTTTGCTTTGCCCTTTACAGTAAGCATTGAAAACTGCTTTTTTAATACCAGAAAAAGGCTTTTCATACCTTTTGGGGGTTAAACAAATTCAAGGCCTAAGTCCTTTTTAATAAATTATTTACAAAAAGTCCTATATTTTTCTTGACTTTTAGAAAAAAGTCATATAAAATTAAATATAATAAATTTCGTGCAATTTAACGAAAAACCGGTTCTTTGCTACAACGAGTGAGAATCAATAATCTTAAAGGAAAGGGGCCATAGATAAGGAGGCAAGTTATGTCAACTCAAAATCCACAGGATGGCTTACGCCATTACACTTATTATCTCGTAACAGTGATGTCAGCGATTCTCGCATTACAGGCCTTACCCTGTTATGGTACCGCCGCGTATGAGGTTCTTTATGGCCCAGAGGGCTTTATATATGATGTATCCAGCGGTACTGCTGGTGGTACCTGTCTTTACGAGGGGACGAACGATGCTTATGATAATGCATATTTTTTAAGTATTAATGGTGTATATTATAACGCGACCAGTCTTACAATCTCAGGCCGAGATATCATTGGCACTACTGAGATACTCGGCGGATTGCGTGTTACCCGCAAGCTTTACGTACCCGCGTCAAAGGATGGAGCACTGGGAAATTTTGGACGATGGTATGATTCACTCCAGAATCTTACAACCTCACCTATCAGTGTAAGCGTCGAATACTTTAGTAACCTTGGGTCTGATAGCTCAACAGTGGTCACCGGCACCGACGCTGATAACCAATGGATTGCCACCGATGATACCTGGGATGGCTCAGAAGACCCTTCACTGGCCCATATTATATACCTCACAGGAGCTCCTGAGCCGATAGATTATATTGAGCTGTCGGGGGGACCATACGGAGAAGTAGGCGACCGCATCACCTGGCGGTATGACAATGTAGTTATTAAGCCGGGTCAAACCATCGCATTTGTTACCTTTGCTGTTCAAGAAAAAAATCGTGCAGCTTCTATTGAAGAGGCCAGAGGCATCATTGATTCATTAGCAACAGGCAATCTCAATAGCGTGGCTTTGCGGGGTCTGTCGGTGGGTGAATATACGAATCTGGTCAATCTAAAACCGATTTCTCTTGATAACCTGCAAATTACGCCGGTAGAAGATTCTAATTCAGTAGGCAATGAAGGAGGGCCTTTTGACCCGCCCAGCGTGGTATATACTCTTACCAATGCTGGTTCTACTGCACTTAACTGGGCTGTGGAGCTGAACGTGCCCTGGCTGGACGTCAACCCGAAGACCGGAAGCCTGCTGGCTGGTAAAAGCACGACGGTTACTGTTTCTATTAATGCCAATGCCAATATTTTACCTCAGGGCATTCATATCGGCCCTATGAGTGTCACAAATCTAACCGCTGGGGTGGTTCATAAACTATATTTAAGACTTATGATTGGGATACGAAGAGTGCTGATATATACTCAGTATTCTAATATATCGGTAGGGTGCGAATGCGACAATACAATAAAAGCTATTGATTCTATCGGGACTAACTTTTCAACCACTCAGTTGACCGATTACACCAAACTGTCTTCGATGCTGCCAGCGCACCAGATATTGCTTATTCCGGAGCAGGAGAAAACATCGTTAGCCACGTTGTTCAACATTGGCAAAGCGTGGGCTACTACCCTGCAGAATTTTGTCGGTCAGGGAGGAATCATAGTTCAATGCGATTACGGACAGAAATATGGCATCCTCACCGGCTCTGGTCTAATGAATATTACTACAAGCTCGAATTTCAGCGCTCAGTCTATAAATGTATTAGCCCCAGATGACCCTATTGTTCAGGGAGTATCCAGTAGTTATACTGCCAGTCGCTACAGCTCTCACTATTATACTATCGAGGGGCGGGTAATAGTAGAAAGGCCAGCCAACGGCCCGGTAGTTATCCATAAAATGATAGGGCATGGGCAGGTAGTGCTTATCGGCCATGATTATTATGAGTCCAATCCCAACCAGGATAGGATTGTGGGCAATGCTGTATTGAACCTACCGCTTCTAAAAGATGATTTATGGGTGTCACCATCACGAGGCCTGGGCTTTTCGGGCAATCGGGTGGGAGGTTTCACTCCCACAAGCCAGAGTTACACTGTTACGAACGTTGGGGCCGCTCCTATTGAATGGGCTGCAACGGTAACGCAGTCCTGGCTTAAAGTGGAGCCAAATAAGGGAACTCTTGCCCCTTATCGCAGCCCCGGCGGCGGTGATTCTCAGGCAGTTGTAGTTTCGATAACTGCAGATGCCAACAACTTGCCTGTAGGTAACTATAATGATGTAATAAGATTCACAAATATAACCAGCGGATATAGTGAGATTAGGGTTGCCAGACTGCAAGTAATACCAATTCCGCAAGAGATTTGGGTAACGGATACTATTCTCCCTATAGAAGACCTGAATATGCCCTTTGGAGATGTTGTCGTAAGACAGTCATCTCCAGGACAAATTAGGATCTGGAATATTAGTCCTAACCACGAGCTGGTAGTCTCTGAAATATCAACTCCAACAGTTTTATCCAAAGGCTTCTTTGACAATTTCCCAAAGAATATATTGGACCAGGAGAACTGGACAAGCACCAGTGGCGTTCCGACTATTGACGATGTCGGATTGGGAGAACCATCCCCGCCTTATTCTTTGCGTTTGAATGGGCACCCAAATGGCTCAGATGCGGTAGAGTCGTGTGTTATTGACCTTTCCGGGCGGAGCGGAGCAGAATTGAGATACTGGTGGGAGAGGACAGGCGGAGGCGACCGTCCCGACCCCAATGACGACCTTATCATTGATTACTGGAACGGCATGAACTGGGTAGAACTGCGACGTCATTTAGGAGCCGGGCCGAATATGACAAGTTTCGCCGAATCGGTCGTTGCGCTGCCTTCTGGGGCATATCACGAGAACTTTAGATTGCGAATCAGAAGTATTGGGAGTCCTGACCCCGATAAGATATATGATGACTGGTTTGTGGATAACGTATCAATATCTCTACCGGTGTTCAGATTGGAGGGCTTACCTGATTTGCCAGCGGTCATACCGCCTGTAGAATCTATACTATTTGATGTAATTTTTGAGCCGATGGAGGTTAACGAATACGATTCTAAGGTTGTTATAAGAAGCAATGACGAAGATGAGGGGAAGATTGATGTCCTACTGCAAGGCAGAGGCATACCTGACTGGCTGGCAGTTTTTCCTGCGGAAGATTTTGAGTTCTACGGTCATCCTGGCGGGCCTTTCATGCCTTCAAATAAACCATATCGTTTGACAAATACCGGCCCGATGGTTATTAGCTGGACTGTTGAGCTGAAGAATGTGCTGTGGCTGAATCCCAATCAGACAAGCGGCAGCATCAAACCCGGAGAATCAACCACAGTTGTTGTTTCACCTAACTCTCAAGCGGATACTATGCCGTCAGGGAAGTATATCGGCCGATTGCTTTTCACCAATCTCACTACCAAGGCGGTGCACAAACGCATGGTTACTTTGAATGCGCAAACCCAACCAAAAGTTTGTGTAAGGCCTCAATCATTTAACCTGACTCTGCTATGTGGAGAGGTGCAAATTGAAAATCTGGCTGTCGAAAACATAGGCGATGCAAACTTAGTGTTTAATCTCAAAAGCCGTGAGGTAAGTTTCTTCCCGGCCTCGCAAAATGAAGCCGGCATAAACTTAGCCAAAGAAATTTACGATGCTAACACAAAAGCTAACAAATCCCAGCCTGAAATTGCTGCGCTATTGGAAATCCCTCATGCTGAGGCTGAGGTGCTTGTCTGTTTCGCACCCCAGGTGGATGCAGATACTGGTGAGCCAAATATTATGAAGTCAAGCAAGGTGAAAACGCTACTAAGCAGTCTTGGAGCTACTATCAAGCAGCAATATACAATTGTGCCGGGATTGTGCCTGATACGACTGCCTGAAGGAATGACCGTAGCAGATGCGCTAAAAATATTTGGCGAGAGCGAGGAGGTTTTGTATGTTGAGCCGAACTATAAATATAAGGCACACTCGGTCATTCCCAACGACCCAATGTTTAACTTGCTGTGGAACCTGCACAATACAGGCGAGGGCGGCGGGACGGCCGGTGCAGATGTAAATGCACCGCAAGCGTGGGAGATAGCAACCGGCGGCGATAGGGAGATAATAGTAGCGGTTATCGATACCGGAGTTGACTATCGGCATCCTGACCTGGCTGCAAATATGTGGATTAATAAAGCCGAATCTAACGGAAGTCCGGGTCTTGATGATGACAGAAATGGTTATATAGATGATATTTACGGTTACGACTTCTGCAACAGTGATGGCGACCCGATCGACGATAACGGTCATGGCACACACGTTTCGGGAATAATAGGCGCTGTCGGCAACAATGGCATAGGTGTCGTAGGTGTATGCTGGACAGTAAAGATAATGGCGGTGAAATTTCTTGATGCAGGAGGTAGTGGTTGGGATTCCGATGCAATCGCTGCTATTCAATACGCTACACTTACGGGTGCGAAAGTAATGAATGCCTCCTGGGGGGGCGAGGTCTACAGCAGGAGTCTTGAAGACGCCATTAGGGCTGCCGGAAACAAAGGAATTCTCTTTGTTGCTTCCGCAGGAAATGACAAGGGCAACAATAATGATATTACCCCGAGATATCCCTCCTGTTACAGCCTGGATAATGTCATTGCAGTATTGTCAACTCGCAATGATGACAAATTATCGGCGCATTCAAACTATGGACCAACCTCAATTGACCTTGGCGCACCGGGCGGTGACCCTGATTGTGAAATCTCCAGTTGCTTCATAGAGGGCAGATACGCCGAAGCGCACGGAACATCGATGGCTTCTCCTCATGTAACCGGCGCTTGTGCCCTTATCTGGTCTGTTAGTCCATCGATGTCGCATCTGGAGTTAAAGGAACTCATTATGCGGACGGTTGACCCGCTACCGACATTGGCTGACCGTTGCGTCTCGGGCGGGCGGCTTAACCTGCACAGAGCTCTCCTTGAAACAGAGTCGGCCTGGATTGATTTTGTTCCCAATAGTGGTAATGTTTGGCCTGGTGGGGTGAACGATGTCAATTGTGTTTTTGACGCCAATCGGCCGCTTGGAACTTACAAGGGCCAGATTATAGTTTATAGCAACGACATATACACCCCTGACATTGTCATTGCGGTGACAATGACTGTTGAGGAGGTTGACTACTTTACAGAAGCTTTTAGCTTCGAGTATCCGTTTGACCCGCAAGACCCCAATCGCAACGATTTGGTGAACCAGACACTAACATTAGTGCCTGACGGCTCGGGAAACTATTATCGAGCATGCCGTAGTGAAGCGACCAGGTTTCCTGTTGACCCTGCCGGCGGGACAATCGTCCTGCTTAGAGACGATGATTACAAGCAAATAAACCTGGGTGGTGAGCACGTTGATTTTTACGGCACAAGCTATGACACAATTTATATCGGAAGCAACGGATATATCACTTTCGTATCCGGCGATACTCGTTACCTTGAGAACTTTGAAAATCACTTTGCGCTGCCACGAATATCGGCTTTGTTTGACGATTTGGACCCTTCGGCAGGCGGCACGGTTTCCTATGAGCAAGCTGGCGACAGGGTTGTAGTAACATTCCAGAACGTTCCGGAGACCGGTTTGACCAGCACCAACAGCTTCCAGATAGAATTGTTCACTAACGGCAAGATAAGGATAACCTGGCTGGGTATCGCTGCCAGTGACGGTCTTGCCGGGCTTTCAGAAGGTTTCGGGCTGCCTCAATACTTTGTCGAGAGTAATCTGTCAGGGTATGGCTTGTCTGACGATATCGACAATGATTGTGATACCGATTTTGCCGATTATTCCATACTTGCATCATACTGGCAGGCCGAGAATTGTAGCTTAGAAAACAACTGGTGCAGTGGAGCTGATGCAAATAAGGATGGCAAGGTCGGTTTATATGACCTGGCTGAATTCGCTCTGCGCTGGCTGCAATGAAGTGTGCCGGCAGAACCCTCACCGCAGGCTCTTTCTTGGTCCGGTCTGATTGATGATGTTCGCATATATAACCGGGCCGTGAGCCCGTAGATTGTAGGGTGGGCTTTAGCCCACCGGAATAGAAATTGAATTGGTGGGGCAAGCCCCACCCTACATTTTTTGCCGCTCATATCAGGGTGGGCTTTAGCCCACCGGAATAGAAATTAAATTGGTGGGGCATCCATTTTCCGTCCCTTGGGGGACTGCGAAGGATAAAGCCCCACCCTACATTGCTTGTCTTGCCGCTCAGGGGGCAGAAGGAATGGTGTGAAATGAAACGGTTTAATGATTCGAAAATTTCGTTACTGTTGGTAGCGCTCGTTTTATGGCCTGCCCAAAGCCTGGCGAAAGAGTACGTTCTGACGGTAGGCAACGAGCAGCTTCGATTCGTGCCGCAAGCCGAAAAGGGTTATGTAGTTAAACAGGCTAAGCCGAAAGCGGGAATCAGCGCTTTAGCCGGGATGCTGTTTCTGGAAGAGGGCCAGGTCCAGCCCATTGGCGGCCTGGACCGTCACGGCATCTGGATAGTGGAGAATGATGGCCCCGCATATAAGAACGATGCGGCTATGGCCGAACTGGTCAAGAGCGGAGCAGCCGAATATGTCGCACCTCTATTTTAATCCAACGGCGAAATGGTAGCCGTCATTCCTGAGATTGTGATTCGCGTTCATCCTGGGGTCGATGCAAGGCAGGTTCATTTCCTCTGCGAGTCCCTGGCCCTGGCCATAATCAAGCCGATGGAGTTCACGACACAGGAGTATCTGCTGCAAGTCCTTGGGCTTGATGCTGAAGCTGTTTTCACAGCGTTGGAGAACCTCAATAAAGTTGAATGGATAGAATGGGCGGCTCCGAATACCGCGTCTCAGCCGAAACTTTGTGGTCAGCTTATACCTAACGATGAATATTTCCCGATGCAGTGGCACCTGCACAACACAGGCCAGTCTGGCGGAATACCGGGTGCAGACATCCGCGCCCCGGAAGCCTGGGAAATCATGACAGGAGACCCGAACATCATTGTTGCGGTGCTGGACACGGGTGTGGATTCGAATCACCCCGACTTAGTTAACAATCTGGTGCCTGGTTATGATTTTCTCGACAACGATACTCATCCGGACCCGTCACTTGACCACTATATGAATGCCCACGGCACTGCCTGTGCAGGACTCATAGCAGCCCAGGGCAACAATTCTATAGGTGTAACAGGGGTTACGTGGAACTGTAAGATTATGCCCATCAGGATCTTTCGATACCGCGTTGATGGGACAGAAAGCTGGATCACCGCATCGGACATTGGGACGGCCTTTCGGTGGGCAGCGACCAACGGTGCTGACATCTTTAGCGATAGCTGGGTCGGCTATTCTTCGGACCAGCCCATAGTACACTCGGCCATCGTGGATGTCACCCAATCAGGTGGTATCGGTCGTGGCGGGAAAGGATGTATTGTGTTCTTCGCTGCAGGTAATAGTTCGAGTCTTATGGAAGGGTATCCCCCGAAATACCCTGAAGTCATTGCCGTTGGGGCAACAGACCACAACGATATGCGCTGTTCCTACAGTAATTACGGTCCCGAATTGGACATAGTGGCACCAGGTGGTGATCCAGTGCTTCCAGATTACCCGGCATTGCTATGGACTCTTTTACTATGGACTACTGACATCCACGGCCCCCCAGGAATTAGCTCATTACCGGGGAACCCATGGTCTGACATCTTGGATTATACCTGGTTCAATGGGACCTCTGCGGCGACTCCGGTTGCCGCTGGTGTGGCGGCACTTATTCTTTCCGTGGAGCCGAATCTGGCTGGTGATGAGGTGCGCCATTTCCTTGAGCGGTCTGCGAAAGACCTCGGTATTTCTGGTCGGGATGATTACTATGGCTGGGGCCGGGTAGATGCAAGAGCGGCCCTGGATATGGTCTTAGACAAGCGGGCTGACCTGAACAACGACTATAGGGTGGATTTCAGAGACTTCGCAGTCCTTGCCCGGTGTTGGAAGACAGATGATTTGCGAGGTGACATAGGCCCTGTGCCGCGACCTGATGGTGCTGTGGATATTCAGGACCTTGCCCTTATGGGTGAGTATTGGCTGAAAAAGATTCCAAAGATTCCGGAACCAGGAAAGGCCCGGGGGCCCAGCCCGGCTGATGGCGCGACAAATCAGCCCAAGTCGGTTCTTCGCTGGCTTGCAGGAGAAACCGCAACCGCCCACAATGTATATTTTGGCACTGATGCGACTGCCGTAGAGAATGCAGATACATCTTCGGCTGAATTTCTTGGAAAGACAACTTTGCCTTCTTCTTCCGCTGCTGTTGCTCTGCAAAAGCCATCAACGACTTACTACTGGCGAATCGATGAGGTTGAGGCCGATGGTGTTACGATATATAAAGGTGATATCTGGATCTTTACGACAGCAGGTTTGAAGGCGCATAGCCCTAGCCCGGCTGATAATGCACTCCTGGTGGACCCGAACGCACCCCTTTCCTGGGGTCAAGGCTTTACAGCGAGGTATCATGAGGTGTATCTGGGCACTGACAGAACTGCTGTGGAGAATGCAAATACCTCATCACCCCTGTATAAAGGCAGAAAGACCCCGCCTTACACACCTGGCAATCTGACAAATAGTGCCTGGTATTACTGGCGGGTCGATGAGGTTGAGTCGGTCCAGACAAACAAGCACAAAGGCGACGTCTGGCAATTTAAGACTATAGATACTGGCGTCGGCCTGTGAGGAGAATATTTTGATTGGAGTGGTTCTGTTCTTCCTCTCCGAGCCGGTTACCGTTGGCGTGTTGATTCGGTCAATTCTGCCGGCACGACTACCGGTGAAAATTGGTCATTTAGAACCGCAGGTCCACCACCATAGAATATTTTTAAAATCTGATTTTATACCGATTGTGATAAATATTTGCGCTTATTTAATAAAATCCGAAATCCGAATATCTAAATCCGAAACAAGCACAAATGACCAAAATTCAAATGACAGAAACCGCATAAAGATGCGTCCCTCGTCTATCGTCCATCGTCCTTCGCGGTTGCGGAGGGCACATTTTATAATCACATTTGGTATTAATAGCCAGGCGTAGGTGAGGCGGCGATCCAGTTGTTCGGGTCATTGCCGTAAAGTTGAGGATTTTCCCGTGTAAGCGAGCTACCGAAGCCATCCGCCATAACAGGCCATGGGTCAACAGGCCAAACAAGCTCCTCAAAATTCTCGTGATGTGAGCCGTCACTGTAACTAACCCGTTCTACTCGGATGTATTGACGCTCGCCGAACTCATCGACATCGCCCGGCATCGAAAGCTCCAAACTCTCGCCTGCATTATTTAATTTACCGTCGTATGGCCCTAATATCTGAACGCCGCCAGGAACCATACCGCGATACACAGATGCCGCAAAGACCGCTGGATTCTTCACCAACAATAGATATCCATAAGCAGGTATCGTAACTTTAGCTGGGCTATCAGGGAAGGTATAGTCGATACCATCGGTGAACCTCCAGGACTCATCCTCGTCGTAACGATATAAAGTCACAGGTGAGCTGGTAATGTTATGCAGCTCAATATATTCCTCATTTTGATTGCCGGACGGCGGATTGTACATTATCTCGTTTATCACTATAGGGCCGACCAAAGGTTTGGCATTGGCGAACCCCGGCGTATTGTGGTCCATTGGCACAAAGTTATAGGTGCCGGTGCTCTTTTTGTATCGACCAAACGATACGCCGGTCTCTGAAGCGCCAAAATCCTCCTTCTCACGGAATCCCATCAGCTCATCAAAATAATCGGCACTTGTCAAATACACCGTCTCGCCATTTTCACTTAACGCAAACTCCACAAGACAGCCCGGGTCCGAAGGATTATGGAAATCGGTATCCTCATAGAAAACCAAGAACCCATCCTTTGGTATAGTCGTCCCTGAAGCAATCTTGTATTTCTTGAGCAGGGACCCACTATCGCTTAAAAACCATCCGCCGATATTTATCGGGTTGTTGGTGGTATTATGGAGCTCAATCCAGTCAGGGTTGCCTGCGTGTGAATGCGCAAGGATTTCGTTAATAACCACATCGCCAGGATTGGGTAATATACCACCATCATCTTCACCAGGAGAGCCGCCCCAATAGACGCTTGCACGCCAGTAGTCTTTCTTGGCCCAGTGATTGATGTTGGGGTCTGCTGGATTGATTATGGTAAGCGAGAAGCCGTTGCCATCGGTAATATCCCGCCAGCCATCTTCGTAGTCAAAGTCAAGAATCGTCTGGCTGATAGCATCTTCTAATCTGATTCGCTCACCTTGATTTTCCAGTCTGCCGGAGTATTGGCCGGCTACCCTGCCCGTAAAGGTAGGATATTGGGCATCAAAGGCTGCCTGGTCTTTAACAACGACTACAAATTGGCCGCCGGCAAGCTCCATATCCGGGAAGGTAAAATCAATACCTTTTATGAATTTCACGAGATTAAGGTTAAGTGTTTGTGTGCCGATGTTTTTAAGCTCGATGAACTCTTCGTTCGGGTCATTGGGATTATTAGTATCTTCCGGATGATACATAATCTCGGTAATTCGCAGGTTCTCTTTAATCGGCCCTATTGCATATATCGCCTCGGTTAACGCACTCCAGGATTTATTATTCCACGCTCGTGCCTTAACCTGGGTGGTTTTTTCTATCGGGAAATAGGTGGTATATATAAGCGCACTGGGATGGATGTCATAGCCGGGTGCGGATTGTGCTGCCGGAATACGAGGGTCATTGCCATCGAGCATGTAATAAATCTTGCCGAAACCATTGGGGTTGTTCATAAATAGGAAACCGGCAAAATAAGTAAAGGTTGGCGGCTTAATAGAGGGGAACCAGCCAACGTTTTTAAGTTGATTTAAGACAACTCCTATCCGATTTGTCAGACACCTGTTATCGGCGGTTGAATAAAGCAGGCGGTTTATTTCATTTTGCCACTCTTCTTTTGTCAGAGGCGATTGCCGTTTGGAATCGCCCCATCTTGCCGATTCGGCGATGATTGCCATATCAATTTGATTTGCGCGCTTCTGAACGTAATTTCTGGCATTACTGAGACTAAGAAGGCCCGCGAAAAGCCGATTCGTATGGTCGGCAAAGTGCATACGATAATCGATATTGGAGGAAGCAAGCTGTTCGTGCAGCCAGTGCGGATTGAAATAGTCTATATTTGCGCCTGCGGTAGTGAACGGCGTAACCATAT
>Ga0315279_10003093_pt1 | contig 23820 bp, 22 predicted proteins | sample YL17G06_20_MG_FD_203694 | JGI IMG/M metagenome (GOLD analysis project Ga0315279, IMG submission 203694) | Sediment microbial communities from Yellowstone Lake, YNP, Wyoming, USA - YL17G06_20 | ecosystem: Environmental > Aquatic > Freshwater > Lake > Sediment | place: USA: Wyoming | collected...
CCTCGACCATCCTGGCCGGGCTCCTCACCTTTCCCCAGGCCCTCGCGCGCACGGTACGGCAACTTCTCGCCATGCGCGTGGGCTACGGCCTCGCGGCGGGGGGCATGGGGCCGACGGTCAACGCCCTGGTGACGACCTTGGTGCCGCGCGCCAGCCTGGGCAGCATCTACGGACTGACCGCCGGCGCCAGCTCGCTGGGCGCCGCTTTGGGGCCCTCTATCGGGGGCACGGTGGCGGCTTCGGCGGGGCTGCGCGCGCCTTTCTTCGTCATGGGGGCGATGCTGCTGGTTCTCACCCTCATGATCCGCGTGCGCGTGTCCGCGCCGTCGAGGACCCTCTCCTCCTAGCCCGCGATGACGCGCGCGCCGGACACGGTGATGTGCAGGTCTATCACCGCGGCGATGACCGGTAGGCCCAGGAAATCCTGGTGCTCGCCGAACAGGCAGATGCGGCCGGGCGCCTTGACGGTGAGCGAATCTGTCATCCGAAACGGTCAGCTTTCAAGAGACGGCGACGCGAACGAGGCCTCACTACTATAGCACACCGCGCCCGCAGAACCATGTCGGGAGAGGGCGTGGGGTGTGGCCGCCAAGCGTTGGTATTGGGGGCCACCTCGCACGGTCCGCCCGGAGTAGGGGCGAACGGCCGTTGGCCCCTACCAGGCGTACATACCAAAGAAAACCGGTCACACTGGGCGGCGTGAGCTTGATCGCCGGAAGTGGGACAGCGCGCCGCGGGTACGGCGCCGACACCGCCGGGGCCACTCGCCGCGTCTCTCCGCACGGCAGGCGGCCCTTCCTCTCCCGTGACGCTCGTTTACCGCTGCACCAGTGCAATGATGCGGCCGACGACCTGCTCGACGCTCAGGTTGTCGGTGTCGATGGTGACGGCGTCGGGCGCCGCGCGCAGCGGGGAGGCGGCGCGCGTCTCGTCGCGGCGGTCGCGCGCCTCGATCTGGCGGCGAACCTCGGCGAGGCTCGCATGTTCGCCCGCAGCCTCGAGGTCCTTCATCCGCCGGCACGCGCGTTCGTCCACCGAGGCGGTGAGGAACACCTTGACGTCGGCGTCGGGCAGCACGACGGTCTGAATATCCCGCCCCTCCATGACCACGCCGCCGGCCTGCGCGATGCGCCGCTGCAGTTCGACCAGCTTGCGCCTTACCTCGGCATGCGTCGAGACCTGCGAGGCCAACTGCTCGAGCTCGGGCGTCCGCAGCTCGGCGCTGATGTCTGCGTCTGCCACGAGCACTTTCGTCCGCCCGTCGGGGGCCGACTCTACGCCCAGATCCATGCGCCCGGTCATGTCGGCGAGCGCCCGCGCGTCATCCGCTGGTATGCCGAGAGTGCGCGCTTGCCAGGCGACCGCGCGGTACATCGCACCCGTCTCGACGCACACCAGCCCCAGCCGCTGCGCGACCAGGCGCGCGACCGTGGTCTTGCCCGAACCGGCGGGGCCGTCTATGGCAATGGTGGGCCTTCGCATCTGGTGTGATACTGTCACGTCGCCCGCCGCAGCGCGGCCCACGCGCGGCGCACGGCGAACGCCACGCGAACCCCGGTCACGGCCGCCCAGTACGTAGGCCACGACAGCTCGCCGCGGTAGTGTTTGCGGTAGAACCGCAGCAGTCCTTCCTGGCTCATGCGCAGGGCCTGGCGCCACGCCTGGGAGGTGCTGGCGCCGACGTGGTGAATGGCCCGCGCGTGCGGGACGAAGTAAATGCGCCAAGCGGCCTTGCGCAGGCGACAGCACAGGTCAACGTCGTTGAAAAACAGCGGAAACTGCTCGTCGAAGAGGCCGACCTGCAGCAGCGCCCGCCGCCGAATCATGAACGCCGACGCCATGGGCTGGTCCACCTCGCGCACGGAATCGTAGTCCCAGAACGTCAGCCGGTAGCGCCCCAAGGTCTCGCTCCGGGGGAAAAGACGCGCCAATCCCACGAGGTCCGCCAGCAGCGCGTCCGGCGTGGGGAAGCTGCGCACCGAGCGCTGCAGGCGCCCGTCGGGGTAGATCAGCTTGGGCGCGCACGCTCCCGCCGCCGGATTGTCGTCCATGAACGCGAGGAGCCGGTCAATCGTCCCCTCCAGCATGCGCACATCGGGGTTGAGCAGAAGGATCATGTCGCCCGAGCTGGCGCGGATGGCCTGGTTATTGGCGCGGGCGTACTGCTCGTTTTTCGTGTTGGCGATGAGGCGCGCCTGGGGGAAATCGCGCGCAAGCATGTCGGCGCTGCCGTCGGAGGAGGCGTTGTCAACGACGATGATCTCGTGGGGGCGGCCGGGGGGATAGGTGGCGATGGATTGAAGGCATTCCCGCAGGTGGTCGCGCGTGTTCCAGTTGACCATGCAGATGGAGAGGGCGAGCAGGCCGTCATTCTGAGCCCCCTGCGCTGCGCGGAGTTTACCCTGAGCGCAGTCGAAAGGTTCAGAATGACAGCGGCCCTCTCGGATCATTCACGCCCCCCCTGCTCCGGCTCGAACACCTTCTCGCCCACGACCTCGAGGCAGCCGTCCTTGAGCCGCCGATAGAAGCACGACCGGAACCCCGTGTGGCAAGCGGCGCCGCCGATCTGCTCGATCTTCACGAGCACGGCATCGAGATCGCAGTCGAGGTAGAGCTCCAGCACGCGCTGGCGGTTGCCGGAGGTTTCGCCTTTCGTCCACAGCTTCCGCCGCGAGCGGCTGTAGTAGGTGGCATAGCCGGTCTCGACGGTGCGGCGAAACGCAGCTTCGTTCATGTAGGCCAGCATGAGCACTTCGCCGGTGGCGGCGTCCTGGGCGATTGCGGGCACCAGGCCGTTGGCATCGTAGTTCAGGTCGGGCAGGTCCATTGTATCTCCGTTGGTAAGTGTGCGGGACGATCGCAGATCGTCCCCTACAGTTCCGGCTCGAAGCGGATCGGGATACCGCGCTCGGCGAGATATTGCTTGATCTCGGTGATGGTAAGCTCGCGATAGTGGGTGATGCTGGCGATGAGGGCGGCGTCGGCATGACCGTCGGTGAAGGCCTGCAGGATGTGCTCCGGCGTACCCGCGCCGCCGGAGGCGATGACCGGAATCGGCACCGCGTCGGCCACCGCGCGCGTAAGCTCGATGTCGTAGCCCTGCTTCGTGCCGTCGGCGTCCATACTCGTCAGCAGGATCTCCCCTGCTCCCAGGTCGGCGGCCTTGGCCGCCCACTCCACCGCATCGAGCCCGGTCGTCTGGCGCCCGCCATGGGTGTAGGCCTCCCACGACGGTGCACTCGAGTACGGCTCCCAGGCTCGTCGCACCATCGGGCGGCGCTTGGCATCGATGGCCACCACGATGCACTGGGAGCCGAAGCGCTCGGCGGCCTGGGAGATGAGGTTGGGCACCTGCACCGCCCGCGTGTTGATGGAGACCTTGTCCGCGCCCGCCTTCAATATGGCGCGGATGTCCTCCAGCGAGCGCAGCCCTCCGCCGACGGTGTAGGGTATGAAGACCTGCTCCGCGGCGCGGGAGGCGATGTCGGCCATGAGGTCGCGCTGCTGGTGGGAGGCGGTGATGTCGAGGAACACCAGCTCGTCGGCTCCCGCCTCGGAGTAGTTGGCGGCGAGCTCGACCGGGTCGCCGGCGTCGCGCAGGTTGACGAACTGCGTGCCCTTGACCACGCGGCCGGCGTTGACATCGAGGCACGGTATGATGCGCTTGGCGAGCATAGTTGTCTCTATCCGCAGATTTCGCGGATTGCAGAGATGACCTGAATCTCAGGTTCAATCTCCGACGCGCGGGCTCTGCAGTTGAATCCCTTCACTCATTTCTCCGTGGCGCTCGTGAAAGCCCGCCTATGGCGGGTAAACCTCCGCCGCGACCTCGGGCGGCAGGTCGCCGGTGTAGAGGGCGCGGCCGACGATGGTCGCCTCGGCCCCGGCCTGGGCCACCGCCGCGAGGTGCTCGCGCGCGCCGATGCCTCCGGCGGCGATGACCGGGATACCGACAGCCTGCACGATCTGGGCCAACGCCGTTACGTTGTGGCCCTCGAGCGTGCCGTCGTGCGCGATGTCGGTGTAGATTATCCGCCGCGCGCCCAGCGCCTCCAGGCGGCGGGCGAAGTCCACGGCCGACAGCGCGGTTGTCTCCTCCCACCCGGCGGTCGCGACCATGCCGTCGCGCGCATCAACTCCGGCGGCGACCGCCTCGCCGAAGCGTGAGAAGAACTCGCGCGCGCCGTCTTCGCTCTCCGTCAGCGCGGTGCCGACGACGGCGCGGTCCGCGCCCGCGGCCAGCGCCTGCTCGACGGCCTCGGGCGTGCGCATGCCGCCGCCGACCTGCACCGGGCACGACACCGCCGCGCAGATGGCGGCGATCGCCTCCACGTGCTGCGGCCTGCCAACGCGCGCGCCGTCGAGGTCCACCACGTGCAGGCGGCGCGCCCCCGCCTGCTCCCAACGCCGCGCAACCTCGACCGGGTTGTTGGCGTACACCGTTTCGAGCGCGAAGCGGCCCTGGAACAGGCGGACGCAGCGGCCCTCGCGCAGGTCTATGGCAGGTATGACGTACATCTGAGATTCCCGGACGCCGGGCGCCCGACGCGCCCCTGATCGTTGGTTGTGAGACCGTTGTTGAGTAATCACTGACCCTCACCCCGCCCCGCCTTCGCTAAAGCTGCGGCGGGCGGGCCTCTCCCGAAAAGGGAGAGGATCGAGGTGAGGGTAAAGTCTCCAACGAAGATGTGAGAAACCCTTACCGGACGGTGCCGACCACGAACGCAGGCGGCTCCGGCGGCCCCTTCGGGTAAGCCATGCGCGCGAAATTGTCGAGCATGCGCAGGCCGACGCGTCCGCTCTTCTCGGGGTGGAACTGGCACGCGAACAGCTTCCCGCGGGCAATCGCCGAGGTGAACTTGACGCCGTACTCGGTGACCCCATACACCCACTCCCGGCTCTCGGGCGCCCCGGCGTAGGAATGGACGAAGTAGAACATGGCGCCGTCGGGGATGCCCTCGAACACCGGGTGGGGCTTCGCAATGCGAACCGCGTTCCAGCCGATGTGCGGCACCTTGAGCCCACCTGCCTTCGGCGCCGCGGACGATGCGCCGCGCGCCGCCGCCCCGCCGGCCGGGGGGTTCGAGCTCGCCCCTCCCCCGGCTGCCTCCGCGAACTGCGGGCCGCGCAGGCGCTTCACCTTCCCCGGGACGATACCCAGGCCCTCCACCTCGCCGAATTCCTCGCTCGATTGGAAGAGGAGCTGCAGGCCCAGGCAGATGCCCATGAAGGGCTTGCCGGCGTTGATGGTGATGTGTATCGCCTCGGCCAAGCCTTCGTGTCGCAGCGCGGCCATGGCCTTGCCGAAGGCGCCCACGCCGGGCAGGATCACCGCCTGCGCTTTCGTGATGGTCGGCGTGTGGGTCGTCACCTGGGCGGGATAGCCGAGCTGGTGCAGCGCCTTCTCCACGCTGCGCAGGTTACCGGTGCCGAGGTCAATGATGGCGATCATCGCGTGCGCTCCACCAGTACGAGTATATTGGTTTCGCGGGAAGGGCGTCAAGCGCGGAGGGTGCGGGGGGTGTGGTCGCAAGACGTTGGGATGACAGAGGAGGTACTCCTCTCCCTTCCAGGGAGAGGAGCAAGGTGAGGGTAACAGGCCTCGCCGTGCACCCTCACCCGGCCCCGATACATCGGGGCCGACCTCTCACGCCTGAGGTTTACCCGCCTCTGGTGGGCGGACAAGTCCCTGAGAGGGAGAGGCGTTCATCGGCGTGGCGCACACACACGAAAGGAAGTCATTCGCACCCGCGGCCGAAGGTGAATGCATCCCCTACGGGGGTTGCAGGTGCGTAAGGGATTCTTCACTTCGTTCAGAATGACAGCGCGTAGCCTTCACGGAACAGTATTGAATCTAACTCGGGCCCCGCGACAGGAACACGTCGTCCCACTTGACCGGCGCGGTAATGTACATCAGGATGGCGAGGGTGAACACGGCGCCGATGGCGATGGTGAGGCCCGTGTATCCCTGGTAGAAGAATGCATAAGAAAACAGGATGAGAAAGGCGAGCTGTGAGATGCCGGCGGTGCGCAAGGCGAAGCGCCAGCCCACCACCTGTCGCACGTAACCGATCACCAGGGCAACCGAAACGACGGCGGAAATGACGAACGCCAGGTTGATGTCAATGTGGTCAACCAGGTAAGCGAACAGCAGGTCGAAAGCGAAGAACGCGCCGGCGAGGAGGAAGTAATGCATGGGGTGAAGATTCACGCCGCGCGCCATCCCCACCGTCAGCAGCACGGTGAAGAAGAACAGCAGCGACACGGGCGCAAAGAACGAGATGCGCGAGGCGATGGGCCCGGGGTTGAGGCGCTGCGGCATTTCGACCCCGATGGCGGCGCCCGAAACCAGGCTCCGGAAATCCCACGTAAGCCGCCACCCGCGCGCGGTTTCGCGCTTGCGGGTGGGCGAGATAGTGGTTTCGGGGAAGTCGAGGTTCTTGAAATCCGTGGTGGCGGTGAGCGTGAAGTGCTTGACATTGGCGACGCCGAGACCGAAGCGGTAGAACCACCGGCTCAGCCCCCTCGTCTTGTAGGCGACCTCGATCTTGAGGGACTCCTTGGGACCGACCTGCACGGTCGCCGACCGGTTGGCGTCCGCGCCCGTGGAACCGGAGAAATCGCTGCCGTTGACGGTGAAGACGAACGCGTCATAGATTCCCTGTTGAGATGGGAAGGAAAGGCCGACTCGCATTGTCATCGGCTTATCGAACGGGTTGCCGGCGGAGTAGCTCCCCTTGAACTCGACGACATATGTACTGAACCACAGCAGGCCCTTCTTGCGGTGGTCGAGCTGGAAATCGGCGCGGACGTCGCTGTGTGACAACTGCACCGGCTCCCAGGACGTCACCTCGCGCGTCACCATCTTTTTCGCGGCTGCATCGTAGGTCTTCTCCTGGGTTTTCTGCAGGTAGGAGACCGCGGGCGCCATCTGGGTTTGCTCGGTGCCCCACAGGGATGCCACTTCGGTGCCGAGGCCGCGGGACGCCTCGTCGGTGCGCGCCATGGTGATCCCACCCAGAATCGCCCATCCCAGGGACGCCGCGATCAAGATCAGGACTACCGCCATCAGCTTGCCCACCGTCATGGTCCCCACCTCCATCCGCAAGATGGCCAACCGGCGCCCGCACTGTGTCCCGATTTCGCGGGCCTTCCACGCGCGCAGCGACGATGCGCCCGACGCATAAACGCTCAACGGACCGGATTCGTTTACAGGCGGCTGCCGGTCGCGTCGTAAGCCGTCCAGCCGGACTGCCCTGGCGTGAGGGGATTACTCCTCGGTTGGTGCTTGCGTTGGCTCCTCGCCAAGTCCTGGCGCACCCGGACCCTGGATGATAATCTCCTCCAGTGGATACGGGAAACGCGTGGGCGCCGGCCGCTCCATGCTCCAGACGTAGCCGCGGATGCCGAGGGCGAGAGTGTCGGGCGGCGATGCCGGCGCGTCCGCCAGCGTCTGCGCCCCGGGGAGCCATGCCGCGCGCGCGGCGGCGACAAGCCGCGTGTAGATGCCGCCCACAAGCTCCCGCTGCGCCGGCGACAGGTCGGCGTAGCTGAGGGTCTCGCCGCCGGATAGAAGAGCGGTCTGCTCCCGCGTCAGCGCAAGCAGCAGGCGCGCCGCCTCCAGACCCTGGCGCTCGGGATAGCGGAAGCGCTCCTGCAGATCGGCGGCTGTGGGCAGCAGCGGCTTGCGCTCCGCCGGCGTCAACACGTACGTGCGGCCGACGGGTCGCCAAGTGTATCCGATCTGCGCGCACAGTGCGTCGAGCGCGTCGTCGAGGGGAACCTCCATCATGCTCAGGCTCACGCGCGCATCGGGCGGGGGCGCGAAAACGATGGGGATGTCCGCCAGCCAGCGGAACTGCATGATCGCATCGGTCGCGGTGATGTTGTCGAAGGCCAGGGTGATGGTCTTCGACTCGGCCTGCGCCAGCGCGGGCCCGCCCGCGGCGAGCGGCAGCAGCCCGGCGGCCGCAATCACCCACGCGCAGACGCGCTGGTGGCCCCTCGCGGGGCTACGCCTTCCTGTAATCGCGCACGCCCTGCTCATAGATGTCGCCCCCGTGGCAATCGTTAGCCACGATGACGGGGAAGTCCTGTACCTCGAGGCGATGAATCGCTTCGGTGCCAAGGTCGGCGTAAGCCACGACCTCCGCGGCCACAATGTGCTGTGACAGCAGCGCCCCCGCGCCCGGCGTCGCGGTCAGGTAAACGGCGCGGTACCTGCGCAGGGCCTCCCTCACGTCGGGGCCGCGCGCGCCCTTGCCGATCATGGCCTTGAGGCCGACCGCCAGCAGCCGCGGGGCATAGGGATCCATGCGGCTGGCGGTTGTCGGTCCCGCCGAGCCGATCGGCCTGCCGGGCGGCGCGGGCGTGGGGCCGGTGTAGTAGATGATCTGGCCCGCGAGGTCCACCGGCAGGGGCTTGCCCTGGTCAAGCAGCTCCACCAGGCGGCGGTGGGCCGCATCGCGGGCGGTGTAGATCACGCCGGTGACCACGGCGCGGTCACCGGCGCGCAGAGCTTCCACCACTTGGTCGGTCAGCGCAGGAGCGAGCACGATCATAGCACCGCCTCCGCGTGGCGGTGGGCGTGGCAGTTGAGATTCACGGCCACCGGCAGGCTGGCGATATGGCAGGGGAAGGTCTCGACGTGCACCGCCAGCGCGGTGATGCGGCCGCCCATGCCCCCGGGACCCAGGCCGGTGTCGTTGATGGCCTGCAGCAGGCGCCGCTCGATGTCGGCGACGGCGTCATCGGCGTGGGGCCGGCCCAGCGGGCGCAGGAGCGCCTCCTTGGCGAGCAGGGCACAGCGCTCGAAGTTCCCGCCGATGCCGACCCCCACCACCAGCGGCGGGCATGCGCTGGCGCCCGCGCGCTCCACCGTGTGGACGACGAAGCGCTCGATGCCCTCGATACCGTCGGCGGGGCGCAGCATGGCGAGGGCGCTCATGTTCTCCGAGCCCGCCCCCTTGGGCGCTACCACGATTCGGGCGCGATCGCCTTCGACCTGCTTGAGGTGGATTATTGCAGGGGTGTTGTCGCCGGTGTTGCGGCGGTCGATAGGGCTGGCGACCACGGACTTGCGCAGGCGCCCGTCGGTGTACCCCTTGCGCACGCCGGCGTTGATGGCGTCTGCGAGCGACCCGCCGCGCACCCACACTCGTGAGCCCATCTCCACGAACACCACGGCGATGCCGCAGTCCTGGCACATGGGCAGGCTCTCGCGCTCCGCCAGGCGCGCGTTCTCGATTAGCTGGCCGAGGATCTCGCGGCCGAGGGGTGATTCTTCCTCCGCCGCGGCGCGCGCGAACGCCTGCATGACGTCCGCGGCCAGCCGGTAGTTGGCCTCGACGCAGAGCCTGGCGACTACATCGGTGATGTCAGCCGCTTCGATCTCGCGCACGGGAAACCTCCGCGCCGCGATTATACCAACTGCTCCGCGGACGCACAAGCTGCGCCAATGCGGTACAACCTCGGAGCGGAGAGGTATGATCGCGGAGAGTGGGGATCGGTCGCCAAATCGGTAGGGGCGCGATTCACTCCGCGCTCCCGCCGGACGGAATGAGTCCCGTCCCCACACGGGAGGGACACAGCCGAGAGGGGCTGTGCCCCATCCCACCGCGCCGCCCGCCTACCCACCAAGAACAGTCACATCCTCCAAGTGCGCAAGTTGACGCCGACGAAGCGCTGCCATATAATCACGCGAAGGCAGACGGAGGCATGCATGGCGCACCCCGACACCGGCTCCCGCGCGTTTTCCATGGGCGAGTACCTGCTCGCCCGCTACCGGCGTATGCGCCCCGCGCTGCGCTTCCGCGCGCGCAGCGAGCGGGAATGGCGCGAGTGGCGCGCCCGGTTCTCGCACAAGCTGGTGGAGCTGCTGGGCGAATGGCCGCGCCGCTGCCCGCTGCGCCCACAGGTCATCGAGCGCGTCCCCGACGATGGCTTCACGCGCGAGAAGGTCATCTTTGAAAGCGAGCCGGGGATGGGGGTGGTCGCCTACGTGCTGATACCGCACGGCCTGAAGCGCGGGACGAAGGCGCCCGGGCTTCTGTGCGCCCACGGCCACGGCAACGGCAAGGATGACGTGGTCGGCATCCATCACGGCGAGCACACGCGCATCAACACGATCCGCGGCCTCAACTACGATTATGCGCGCCAGTTCGCCAAGCGCGGCTACGTGGTGATCGCCCCCGACTGGCGCGGCTTCGGCGAGCGGCGGCTGGGCTACGACTTCCCCGGGCGCGACGGCTGCAACGTGGTCTTCATCAAGGCGCTGATGCTCGGCCTCAATCCGCTGACCCTGAACGTGTGGGACGCGCAGCGCTGCCTGGATTACCTGCAGTCGCGGCCGGAGGTTGACGGCAAGCGCCTGGGCTGCGTGGGGCTGTCTTACGGCGGCACCGTGACGTTGTTCACGGCTGCGCTTGACGAGCGGGTGCGGGCCGCGGTCATAAGCTGCTACCTGAACGCCTATGGCAGCTACGGGCTGACGCTGGGCAACTTCTGCGGCTCACAGACCGTGCCTGGGCTGCTGAAGTACGGAGAGATGGCCGACGTCGCCGCCCTCATCGCCCCGCGGCCGCTGCTGGTCGAGATGGGGCGCCGGGATGACGGCTTCCCCATCGAGGACTCGCGCCGCGCCTACCGCCGGGTGGAACGGGCGTACCGCGTGCTCGGGGCGCAAGAGCACATCGCGTGCGACGAGTTCGACGGCGGCCACGCCTTCAGCGGGCGCGTGGCGTTCGAGTGGATGGCGCGGTGGCTGGAGGTGGCTGCATGATGAGCTGGCGCACCCCGTGGGCGCTGCCGGGCCAGTGGTGGCGCGGGGCCCTGCATCTGCACACCACGGAATCGGACGGCGCCCGCGAGCCGGCCGCGGCGCTGGCCTGGTACCGCGAGCAGGGCTACCATTTCGTCGCCATCACCGACCACAACAAGCTCACCCATGCCGCGGGCGCCAGCGATGACTCGTTCCTGGCGCTGCCGGGCATCGAGCTGAACGTGGGGCGCACCGAGATCGGCGGGGACTATCACATCGTCGGGCTGGGGGTCAGCGCCGAGCCGGTTGTGGACGAAGGCGCCGGGCCGCAAGCGACGATCGACGCCATCCGCGCGGCGGGCGGCGAGGCCATCCTGGCTCATCCGTATTGGAGCGGTGCGACCGCGCACGACCTGCAAGGCCTGCAGGGAGCGCTGGGCGTCGAGGTGTACAACTCGACGTGCGAGGAAAGCATCGCCAAGGGGCTGTCGGCGGTGCACTGGGACGAGCTGCTGGCGCGCGGTCACCGGCTGTGGGGGCTGGCGGTGGATGACGCGCACTGGCGGCGCCCGGATCACGGGCAGGGGTGGGTGGTGCTCAAGGTGCGGCGGCTGGAGCGGGAGGCGATCATGCGGGCGCTGCGCCTGGGGCACTTCTACTCCACGCGCGGGCCTCGCATCACGGGCATCGAGGTGTTCGAAGGCGCAGTGCGCGTGACGTGCTCGTCGGTGGCGACCATCAGCTTCGTATGCGATAATTGGCGGGGCAAGCGTTTTCGCGCGGAAGGGGCAGCGGGCATCGGGCGCGCGGAGTTCACGCCGCCCCCGGACGTGAGCTACGTGCGCGTGGAGTGCGCGGATCGGCAGGGGCGGGTGGCGTGGAGCAATCCCATATTCTGGTCGCAATAGGCTGCACTGTGACTCCGAGCTTCTCGCGGATGTCATTCTGAGGGAGCGAAGCGACCGAAGAATCCCCTACCTCCCGTTTCAACCCCGGTAGGGGATCCCCGCCAGAGGCGGGTAAACTTCGCGGAGTTTACCCTGAGCCGGGCCAAGACCCTTCGCCGCGCTCAGGGTGACACCGGCGAAGGGCTCAGGATGACACCAGGCTGGGGTAGTAATGACAGTCTGCCGGAAGGCTAAGCCATGAAGTTCGCGATCTGCAACGAGATGTTCGAGGAATGGCCGTGGGAGCGCGTGTGCGAGTTTGCCGGCGGCCTGGGATATGACGGGATCGAGGTCGCACCATTTACCCTCGCCTCGGCGGTGACCGACCTCCTGCCCGAGCGGCGCGCGGAGCTGCGCGACCAGGCGGGGCAGGCGGGGTTGGAGGTGGTGGGGCTGCACTGGCTGCTGGTATCGCCGCAGGGGCTGTACGTGAACGCCCCCGATGCGGCGGTGCGGGCGCGCACCGCCCAGTACCTGGTGGACCTGGTTGACTTCTGCGGCGACCTCGGCGGCAAGATCATGGTTCTGGGCTCGCCCAGGCAACGCAATGTCGCGCAGGGGCTTACCTACCAGGAGGCGTGGGAGCTGGCGAAGGAGGCCCTGCGGCCGGCCCTGGAGCGCGCGGCTGCGCGCGGGGTGACGATCTGCCCCGAAGCCCTGTCTCCCCAGGAGACGAACTTCATCAACACCGCGGCCGAGGCGCGGCGCTTCGTCGAAGAGATGCACCACCCCAGCCTGCGCATGATGCTCGACGTCAAGGCCATGAGCTCCGAGCGGCGGCCGCTGGCCGACATCATCCGCGACAACGGCGACCTGCTCGCTCACGTCCACGCCAATGACGCCAACATGCGCGGCCCCGGTTTCGGCGACACGGACTTCGGACCCATCGCCGAGGCGCTGCGCGACGTCGGCTACGACGGCTACGTATCGGTGGAGGTATTCGATTTCAGCCCGGACCCCCAGACCATCGCGTCACAGAGTTTGGCCCACTTGAAGGATAAGTTTGCGGCCTAGAGGAAAACCGCTGGGGGGCGGTCGCCCCGCGGGCGGTCAGTTCCACCCCACATCACAACGGAGGAAGGACGCAGTGAAGGACACGAAGCTCGTGGTCCGCGCAGGTCCCCATCACCGCCATCAGTGCCCGATGGTGGCGCGCATCCCATGGTCGGGCGATGCTCCGCCCCCGGTGTTCGGCATCACCGACCTGACCGCGAATCATACGACCCGGGCGCAGCTTCTGCCGTGGCTGGCGGGCGAGGGGAAGATCTGCTTCGCCTGGGTGCTGGAGGATCTGGCGCCGGACCACGCGCGGGAGTTTATGCTGACCGCGCAGGCGCCGCAGGCGGGAGCGGGAGTGGAGCTCGCCGACGCCGGCGCCGGGCGCATCAACGTCAACCTGGACGGAGACCTCTTCACGGCCTACAACTTCGGCGAGGAGCTGGTGCGGCCCAACCTCTACCCCGTGCTGGGCCCCGGCGGGCGCCGGATGACGCGCGATTTCCCCATGGGCGAGGGGCCGCAGGGCGAGACCCGCGACCACGAGCACCACCGCTCCGTCTGGGTCGCCTACGGCGATGTCAACGGCGCCGATAACTGGAGCGAAGGCAAGCACCACGGCGGCACCGTGCATCGCAGCTTCTCGCGCCGCGAAGCGGGGCCGGTGATGGGCGTGCTCGAGGCCCGATCGGACTGGGTGACGCCGGGCGGCGAGGCGCTGCTGGAGGAGCGCCGGGCAATGACGTTCTACAACCTGCCCGCCGAGTGGCGGTGTCTCGACCTCGACGTCGATCTACGGCCGACGGCGGGCGAGGTGCGCTTCGGCGACACCAAGGAGGGGGGCCTGTGCTCGGTGCGGGTGGCGACCTCCATGGACGCGAAAGCGGATGGACGGATCGAGAACTCCTACGGCGGCATCCAGGAGACCGAGACCTGGGGCAAGCGCGCACACTGGTGTGACTACTCGGGGCCGGTGCGAGGGGAGATCGTCGGCATCGCCGTCTTCGACCACCCCGACAGCTTCCGCCACCCGACCTACTGGCACGTGCGCGATTACGGCCTCATGACCGCCAATCCCTTCGGGCTGTCGCATTACTACAACGACCCGGCGCGCGACGGCAGCTATGTGCTTACGCCGGGGGAAACCATGTCCTTCCGCTACCGGCTCTACATTCACCTGGGCGACGCTTCCATCGGCGCGGTGGCGGAGAAATATCACGACTACATCAACCCGCCGCGCGTGGAGCCGGTGTAACGCACATGCCACGGAACGCCGAAAAGCGGCCGCGCGCCCGTGAAGCGGGGGCGCTGAGAGAAGGCGAGCGTAAGCCGCCTGCGGCATCGGCGCCCGCGCGGCCCGGAGTCTATTTCTACGCGGCGCTGTTCCTGGTGACCATGGCGACGCTGATGCTGGAGATCCTGCTGACCAGGATCTTCAGCGTTATTCTGTGGTACCACTTCGCGTTCGTGGCGATATCGGTAGCCCTGTTCGGTATGACCCTGGGGGCGGTCATTGTCCACCTGGCGCCCGAGTATTTCTCCGGGCCCGCGATCGCGCGGCGGCTCGCCGGCGCATCCTGGTTGTTCGGCCTGACCACGGCGGTCGGGTTGGTGGCTTTGCTCACCCTCCGCTTCGCGCCGCCCAACCAGGGCAGCGAACTGGGGGGGCTGATTCCGCTCTACCTCCTGGTCAGCGTGCCGTTCACCTTCAGCGGGATCGTGGTCAGCGTGGCGCTGACGCGTTTCCCCGGCCAGGTAAACCGTCTCTACGCGGCGGACCTGATCGGCGCCGCGGTCGGGTGCACCGCCGTAATCCTTGCGCTCGACTTTCTCGACGCGCCGAGCGCGGTCGTCGCGGTGGGCGGCGCCGCGGCTATGGGCGCGCTGCTGTTTGCGCTTGAGGCGCGCTCTTGCTCACTGGGCGTGATGGCTGCGGCGCTCGCGGTCGGTCTGCTGGGCCTTGCCGTGGGTAACGCCCACCATCCCGTGCTGCGCTTGCGCTGGGTCAAGGGGGCGCGCGCACTCCCATATGTGTACGAGCGCTGGAACGCGTTCTCCCGTATCACGATTGATGAGAGCTCTGACGTGCCCTTCGTCTGGGGCGGATCCCGGTACCCGCGCTCGTTTCGCATCGAGCAACTGGGGCTCTTTATCGACGCCACAGCGTTGACGGTGCTGACGAGGTTCGACGGCGACTTAGCGAAGCTCGGCTATCTGCCCTACGACATCTCGGCCGCGGCGCACTGGATGCGGCCGCACTCGAAGGTGCTGGTGATAGGCGTCGGCGGCGGGCGCGACGTGCTCACCGCGTTGACCATGAAGCAAGACTCGGTGGTGGGCATCGAGCTCAACGACGCCATCATCGAGGCGGTCAACGACCGCTTCGGCGACTTCACCGGGCACCTCGACCGCCTGCCCAACGTGCGCTTCGTCAACGACGAGGCGCGAAGCTGGATCGACCGCAGCGCTGAGAAGTTCGATATCATACAATGCTCGCTCATCGACACCTGGGCGGCCACCGCCGCGGGGGCCTTTGTCCTGTCCGAGAACGGCCTCTACACCCAGCAGGCCTGGTTCTCGATTCTCCGCCATCTCAACGACCGCGGGATCTTCACCGTCACGCGTTGGTATTACTACGTCGTGCCCGGCGAGATCATGCGCTGCCTGAGCCTGGCGCGCGCGAGCCTGGAGCAGCTGGGGGTGCGCGATGTCCGTCGCCATATCGCGGTCGTGCGCTGCATAGGCCTTCCCCAAGCCCCGGGCCTGCCCCCTCTCATCGGCACGGGCACCGTCCTGGTATCGCGCGCGCCGTTCAATGACGAAGACTTGCGCCGTCTCGACGAATACGTGCGCACGACCGGGCTGGAGCTGGTGCTGTCGCCGCAGGTATGCAAGGTGGAGCTGTTCGACCAACTGCTGTCGGCGCCGAAGCTTCGGGATTTCACCGATTCGTTTGCTCTCGATGTCTCGCCGCCGACCGACGACCGACCATTCTTCTTCCACATGCTGCGCCTCAGGGATTGGGCGAAGCCGCAGGCTTCCTTTGAGCAGGGGATGGGGGCCATGAACCTGCAGGCGGTATCGGTGCTCGGCCAGTTGCTGGACACAACCATCGCCCTCGCGCTGTTGTTCATCGCGGTGCCCTTGGGTCTCACCTACTGGCGCGACCGCTACTCGCTGCGCGCCCTGCTGCCGGGCATGCTCTTTTTCGCAGCCATCGGGCTCGGCTTCATGTTGGTGGAGATCTCGCAGATGCAGCGCCTGATCATCTACCTCGGGCACCCGGTTTACGGCCTGTCGGTAGTGCTGTTCGGGCTCCTGGGCGCGAGCGGGCTGGGGGCGCTGGTGGCGGGCGGCATGCGCGCCCGCATCGGCGCGGTTCGAGGCCCGGCTGCGCTGATGGCGGGGCTGGTGGTACTGTTGGCCCTGTTCGGCCTCATAACCCCGATGGTGATCGAGGCGGCGCGTGGATGGCCTACGACCCAGCGCGTCTTACTGGGCGCCGCGCTGCTGGTGCCGATCGGGTTTCTGATGGGCGCGCCCTTCCCCTTGGGGATGAAGCTCGCGAGCCAGATCGAGGGCTCGCCGACCGCATGGTACTGGGGCATAAACGGGGCGATGTCGGTAGTGGCCTCGGTGGCCGCGACCGCGCTCGCGCTGACGGTGGGCATCAATGCGGCGTTCTTCATCGGCGTCGGATGTTACGTCGCCGCCGCCGCGTGCTTGCTAATGCTGGGCCGCTCGGGTTAGCAATCGGGTAGCCGCTACTGGGAGGTAGGTATGGATCTTTCACGACTGGTGCAGGTCTGCAATAAGATTCGCGGCGATTTCGACGCCAAGGATGCGGCGCGGGAGAAGGCGCTTGCTCTCTCGCGCGAGGTAATTCGCAACAGCGCCAATGCGATCCGCAGCGTTCATCGCGGCGAGTTCGACGAGGCGCGCAAGCTGCTCGCCGCCACCGGGCGCATGGTGGCGCAGGCGCGCAAGGCGCTCAAGCCCCACCCCGAGATCTACAGCGCCGGGTTCGCCCAGGACGCGCAGAAGGAGTACGCGGAGGCGCGCATCACCCTCGCGCTGGTTCATCGCGAGCCCATGCCCGACCCCGACGACCTCAAGGTTGACTACAACGCCTACCTCAATGGCCTGGCGGAGGCGGTGGGGGAGCTGCGCCGCCACGTGCTGGACGAGATGCGCCGGGCCGAGCCGAGCTGGGGGGAAGAGCTGCTGACGGCGATGGACGACATCTACTACCTGCTGGTGTCGTTCGACTACCCCAGCGCGATCACCGGCAACCTCAAGCGCTCCACCGACGTCACCCGCTCCATCATCGAGAAGACCCGCGGCGACCTGACCAACGCCCAGCGCCAGGAGCGCCTGGAGCGCGCCATGCGCCGGATGGAGAAGCACATCGGCCAGGAAACCGAGTGACGCGGCTGCCCGCTTGAGGCCGCCACCATCTCCGTCCTTCCCGCTTCGCCCCGCGACAAGGATTGCACTCGCGCGGGGCGAAAACCCGTGTCAGCCATGCCCGAGCCGAGGGTCGGGCACCTTCGTCGTGCGCGGCGACCCATTCGACACGCTCAGGGTCGCCCCGAGCAAGGTCGAGGGGCGAAGCGGCGCACCGGGGAGGCGAGACATTCACGAACCTTACTACCACGGGGGCGAGTTCACCCCACGCGCCACGGTCCTCGCACTGCGCGAACGCCAGCGCACGAGCCTGCGCGCCCTGCAGCTGGCGGCGCTGGTGCTGGCGGTGCTGCTGGTCGCGGCGGTGCTTTTCTACCGGTTCGTCGAGCGCTACAGCCTGATCGACGCGGTCTTCATGACCGTTATCACCATCTCCACAGTGGGCTACCGCGAGGTGAGGTCACTCGACCCGGCGGGGAAGATCTTCACGGCGTTGTTCATCCTGGCCGGACTCGCCACGGCCACCCTCGCCCTGCGCTACGGGGCCGAACTGGTGGTGGGCGGGCAGTTGCTGGATTTCTGGGGCAGGCGGAGAAGAATGAGAGCGATCAACCAACTCGAAGATCATCACATCGTATGTGGGTACGGGCGCATGGGGCAGGAGATCGTGCGCCAGCTCATGCGCCACGGCGCGGACCTGGTGGTGGTGGAGCGGGACGCCGAGCGGTTGGCGGAGCTGCAGGAGGCGGGCGCCCTGTTCGTGGCGGGCAACGCCACCGATGACGCCGTGCTGCTGCGCGCGGGCATCGAGCGCGCCAAGAGCCTGGTGGCCGTGGCCTCCACCGACGAGGACAACCTGTTCCTCACCCTCAGCGCGCGGGCGCTCAACCCGAATCTCTACATTGTGACGCGCTGCGCCGGCCCCGGCTCGCACGACAAGTTCACGCGCGCGGGCGCGGACCGCGTCGTCTCGCCCTACGTCACCGGCGGCCGGCAGATGGCGCAGGCGCTGCTGCGGCCGGTGCTGGTTGACTTCCTCGACCTGTGGCTGCGCGCGGATGAGACGGACCTCGACTTTGCCGAGGTGAGGGTGACCCCGAAGGCGCGGTTCGCGGGCCGCACGCTGGCGGAGGCGGCCATCAGGGAGGGGTGCGGCGCCGGGATCGTCGCGGTGCGCGGCCCCGACGGCCGCTTCCACACCAACCCCCCGCCGGAGCATGTGTTGGAACCGGGCGACGTGCTCATCGCGCTCGGCACCCCCGAGCAGCTCAACTGCCTGGAGCTGATAGCGCGCGGCGAATAGCGCGCCGGACATCCGAGCGGGACCCGTGTCACGTACAAGGATCCTCCTTGTCAGCATCGCACTTGCGGCCGCCGCGGCGAGTGAACTCCTGACGGGGCAGGTGCTGCCCATCATCGGGGGGAAAGTGAGCTTCGCGCTGCCGGCGACGCAGTGGCGGGCGGTGGCGTTCTGGCTATAGGTTGCCGGTCGGGAGGGTGTCATGGGCGCTCCCATCGACGTGCGGTCATTGCCTGGTGCGAGACAGGTCACGGTGGTGCGGGAGGCGGGCTACTTCCCGGTGCTCGCGCTGTTGGGGGAGCGCGAGGTGGTGGCGGTGATGCGCGGCGGCGCCGGGCACTTGGGCATCGAAGGACGCCTGGAGCTGGTGCGGTCGCGCGACGGCGGCGCCACGTGGCTGCCGCCGTCGGTCATCGCTGACAGCGAATGGGATGACCGCAACCCTGCGGTCGGAGTTGCGGCCGATGGCACGCTCGTGGTCGCCTACCACCACCAGGGCTCTTACGATGACCAGGGCCGGTATGACCGCCGCCTCAACCGCGCGGACACGTTCGTCGTTCGCTCCCACGACGGCGGCCACAGTTGGAAGCAGCCGCGCCCGCTCAGCTTCGAGCTGTTGCGCGGGCGGTCGCCCTATGGGCCGATGCTCAGCTTCCCCGACGGCACGCTCGGCATGTGCATCTACGGCATGGCGATAGGCGAGAGCAGTCCGGCCGACGTCCCGCGGTACAGCACCTACCTGCTGCGCTCAGCCGATCGCGGCGCCACCTGGGGCGATCCGTCGCTGGTGGCCGCGGGGTTCAACGAGACGGCCTTCCTGCGTTTCCCCGATGCTACTCTGCGAAGTAGCGGAGCTTCTTCGCTACGACCCCTTCGTCCACCGAAGCGGGACTTCGTGGCCCGCGAAGGCGGAAGCACGAGCAGCGAGCTGCTCGCCGCGCTGCGCTCGCCCGACCGGGCGCCGAACATCTCCGTCAGCAGGTCCACCGACGACGGACGCACCTGGTCAAGCCCCGTGCGCACGACCGCGCCGGGAGAGCACCCCGCGGATCTGACGCTGCTGAGCAACGGCTGGGTGCTGATGGCCTACGGCCATCGCCGTGAGCCCTTTGGCGTGCAAGGCATGATCAGCCGCGACCGCGGGCGGACCTGGGAGCAGGATCGGAAGCTCATCTACAACGACGACCGGCCGGGCGGCGACTGCGGCTACCCGAGCACCGTGCGCTTCGCCGACGGTACCCTGCTGACGGCGTATTATTCAGCGGGCGACCACATGGATAGCTATCGCCTGGAAGGCGCTTTCGCCGCCAGCGTGCTCTACCCCGAGCGGGAGCTGGTGAGCGCGCTGGAGCGCTGACCGTCGGCAGGACTGGCGCTGCGCAGCGGCGAAAGGGCGCGCAATTCCGCTGTTGCTCGAGGTGAGAGATGTGCGGAGTCGGCGTAATCGGCTGCGGCGGCATGGGGCGCGGGCACGCGGGGCGCTTCGCCTCGCTGCCGGACGTCCGGGTTGTCGCCTGCGCGGATGTGAGAGAGGAGGCGGCGCGGCAGGCCGCCGCCGAGCACGGGGCCCAGGCTTACGGCGACGGCCGTCAGTTGCTCGATGACCCGCGGGTTGACATCGCCGTCATTTGCACCTCCACGCCGTCCCACGCCGAGTTCATCGAAGAGGCGGCCCGCCGCGGCAAGCACATCTTCTGCGAGAAGCCGATGGCGCGCACGCTGGCCGACGCGCGGCGCGCCATCGACGCGGCCAAGCAGGCCGGGGTGTGCCTGATGGTGGGGCACGTGCTGCGTTTCTTCCCCGAGTACGCGCTGGCCAAGCGCCTGCTCGACGAGGGCGCCATCGGTCGGCCGGCGGTGGCGCGCACGACGCGCGCCAGCGCGCACCCGCGCACGGTGGGCGACTGGTTTGCCGACCCCGAGGTGAGCGGGGGCGTGCTGGTGGACATGGCGATCCACGACATCGACTTCCTGCTGTGGTGCTTCGGCCCGGCGCAGCGCGTTTACTGCAAGGCGCTCACTTATCGCGGGCCGGAGATGACGGATTACGGCCTGGCGACCGTGCGCTTCAAGAGCCGGGTCATCGCCCACATCGAGGGGAGCTGGGCGCACACGCCGGGGACCTTCTTCACCAAGCTGGAGATCGCGGGCGACCAGGGGCTGCTGGAGTATGACAGCGCGGCCGCCTCGCCGCTGCAGGTGTGGCGCAAGGCGAAGGGCGAGGGCGCGCCGGGGGTGATGGTCCCGGAGAGCCCGCTCGCGGAGAGCCCGTACCTGGTCGAGATTCGCGAGTTCATGGACTGCGTGCGCACGGGGCGCCAGCCGTCGGTCACGCTGCAAGACGCTTACGACGCCCTGGAGCTGGCGCTGGCCGCGGTGGAGAGCTCGCGCCGCGGCGAGGTGGTGACGCTGCCGTTGACATAGCGCGCGGCCGGCCGCGATAGCGCAAGACGGAGGGGTTTGATGGTCCGCATCGGGATACTGAGTTTCGCGCACATGCACGCTGGCAGCTACGCGCGCTGCGTCAAGGGGCTGCCCAACGCGGAGCTGGTGGGCATCGCCGACAGCGCCAAGGCGCGCGGGGAGCGCATGGCGCAGCGGTTCGAGACGCGCTACATGGGCCGCGACGAGCTGCTCGAACGGGTTGACGCGGTGATCGTGACCGCGGAGAACGCCCGCCACGCGCGCTGGGCGATCCCGGCGGCGAAGGCGGGGCGCCACGTGCTGTGCGAGAAACCGATCGCCGCCGACGTCGCCGATGCCAAACGGATGATCAAGGCGTGCGAGAAGGCGGGCGTGCAGTTGGGGATCGCTTTCCCCTGCCGCTACATGCCGCCGATGCGGCGGCTGAAGGCCCTGTGCGATGGCGGCGAGCTGGGTCGGTTCCTCGCCGCCAAGGGCACCAACCGGGGGCGCATGCCGGGTGGGTGGTTCACCAAGCCCAAGCTGTCGGGCGGGGGCGCGGTGCTCGATCACACGGTGCACGTGCTGGACCTCATGCGGTGGATGCTGAAGGCAGAGGTGGTGCAGGTCTATGCGGAAGTGGACCGCCTGCTGCACGACATCGAGAGCGACGACTGCGGCACTCTGACCATGACCTTCGACAACGGCGTGTTCGCCACCCTCGACCCGAGCTGGTCGCGGCCGCAGTCCTATCCAACGTGGGGCGACGTAACGCTGCAGATCGTGGGCACCGACGGCGTCGCCGCATCCGACGGGGCAGGCCAGAAGCTCGACCTCTACGACGACCGGCGGGGCCGCGGAGACTGGCGTTATTGGGGCTTCAATCCCGACGAAGGGTTGGTGGCCGATTTCGTGGACGCGGTGGAAAGCGGTCGCCCCTTCGACATCACCGGCACGGACGGGCTGCGCGCGCTGGAGGTGGCGGTCGCTGCCTACCGCTCCGCGGAACAAGGCCGCCCGGTGAACGTTGAGGAATTAGGGGGAAGGGACTAGGAAGCAGGGGATTTGCCAACCGATTGCCTGCCGCGGCAGGCGCGCGTCCAGGTGGAAAGCCATCTGTTGGTGCTGCCGCAGCCAAGAGCCGCCGGTGGGCGGGGCCTCGGACATCGCGGTCCGCGGTCAGCAAGTCGCAGTCCCACCGTCGCACCGCGAACCACGGACTTCGGACTACGGACTTCGATCAGAAGGCGCCGTACTTGCGCACGAGCTCCATGACGCGTTGGTACTGCTGGAAGCTGATGTTGCTGGGCACCGAGTGGTCGGAGTGGTAGATGTAGCCGCCGCCGCGCTTGGCGCAGGGGATCTTGGTGCTGATCTCGCGCTCGATGACGCTCGGGTCGGGGTCGGCCATGGCCCGCACGTCGATGCCGCCCATGAAAGCCAAAACGTCGCCGTAGTCGCGCTTGAGTTCGATCAGGTCCATCCCCGACTTGACCTCCAGCGGCTGCAGGCAATCGAGCCCCGCCTCGATGAGCTGCGGGATCAGGGCTTTCACGCGGCCGCAACTGTGCAGGATCGTCTTCAACCCCTTGCGGTGAAGGAAATCGTAGGCGCGCTTCTGGGACGGAAACTCCAACTCGCGAAAGGCCGCCGGCGAGAAGAGCGTCGCATTGCGATACCCCAAGTCGTCGAACATGAACGCGCCGTCGAACTCGAGGCCGCGCGCCATCATCTCCTCACACCCGGTGATGACGAGGTCAACGGTGGTGTCGAACATGTCCTTGACCCAGGCGGGATCCTCGGCGATGGCGAGCAGCAGGCGGTCGGAGCGCACGAACCCCTGGGTGCGGTCGTAGCCGATGGCGGCGGTGTAGCACGCGAAGGCGCCGCGCTCGCGCGCCGCCCGGTTGGCCTGAAGCGCCTTGTCCCAGTCCACGCGCGTGTCGTTCCAGGCCAGGCGCGGCTTGTGCTCCTCCCACGCACGGCGGTCCTTAATGGTGCAATCAATCAGCTCCGGGGTTGACTCGTGGTCCTTGAAGCTGCGGCGGGTGTTGCCGTTGGCGTCGCGATAGATGGTGTAGGTGTCGGTCTCCTCCAGCGTCTCGTGCGGAAACTGGAATGAGATGTCGACGCCCTGGTTGTGCATCTCGTCGTAGCCGAAATGCTCGGCGGGCGACTTGTCCTCGGGCAGGCCTTCGCGATGCCAGCGGTTGACGGTGTGGCCCCACGGGCTGTCCTGGATCGGGATGCGGTCGGCCTCCCGGTGTCCGAGGGCGGCCAGGAAACGGTCGCGAGAGGTCATGCATGGCTCCTGTCGGATGTGCTGCGAGATGATAGCATTCGCCCGCAACGCCTGGCAAGGGCAATCGCCGCGGACTCGCGTGTCCGCAGGCCCGGGCCGCGCCGGCGCTTGCTCGCAGCAGGGAATGCGGAAGGCATACATGGAGGCGGCAGCGAATCCAACAACACCGCCGCAGGGCGGAGATCCGGGAATCAGATACTGGAGGGCAACATGCTAAGAATCGCAGTCGCAGTCACCGCACTATGCGCAGCAGTGGTATTCGCCATGGCACCGGCCGCGGCCCAGATTGGGATTCCGACGCCGCTGCCGGGCCTGGGCGGCCAGAGCGCGCCCAACGTATCCTACATCTGGTACGAGCCGGCGCGCAGCGAGGTCGAATCCGGCCGCGGCATCGAGATCGCCACGCTGTTCCCGCTGGCCGGGCCGATCAAGGGACGGATCCAGTACATCTGGCCGCAGACCGGAGGCTATTCCAACCTCGGGCTGGCTGGCATCATCAGTGGGGGCGGCGGGATTTACGTCGGCGCGGGTTACGAGCGCACCGGCGGCCACGAGACCTCCCCTGTCGCTCGCGACATCAACGAAACCCAGCCTTACGCCTTCGTCGGGATGACCTCCAAGGGCTCGCTGTATTCGTTGATCCTGGAGGCGGAGCGCAGCTTCGGCGATAACCTCAAGGGCACCACGCTCAAGGCCGGCGTCAGCC
>Ga0315279_10003094_pt1 | contig 23799 bp, 14 predicted proteins | sample YL17G06_20_MG_FD_203694 | JGI IMG/M metagenome (GOLD analysis project Ga0315279, IMG submission 203694) | Sediment microbial communities from Yellowstone Lake, YNP, Wyoming, USA - YL17G06_20 | ecosystem: Environmental > Aquatic > Freshwater > Lake > Sediment | place: USA: Wyoming | collected...
ACGACCACCACCGCCTTATCTAGTTCGATGGCGATCTGGCGAAGGAGACGCATTACCTCCAGGCCACGCTTGGAGTCGAGGTTGGCCGTGGGTTCGTCCGCCAGAATGAGGTCGGGGTTGTTGGCTAGGGCCCGAGCGATGGCTACGCGCTGCTTCTCGCCGCCGCTAAGCTGCTTTGGTAGCGACTTCAGGCGGTGGTTCAGCCCCAGCATGTCCAGTAGCTCGCGCGCCCGGTTCCTGGCAGCGTGACCGGAGGTGGCCTCGTCGGCTATGACCAGCCTGACGTTCTCCAGCGCCGTCAGGGACTCCAGAAGGTTGAAGCTCTGGAATATGAACCCCACCTTGTCCCGTCGAACGGCTGGCAGGTCCTTCTCCCGGAGACGGGTGATGTCAGTACCGGCTATCTCGATCCTGCCGGCGGTCGGCCGGAGCAGGGCACCCGCGATGGTAAGGAAGGTCGTCTTGCCTGCGCCGGACGGCCCCATGACGACTACCACCTCGCCGGTCTGCGCCTGAAAGTCCACGCTGTCCAAGGCAGTCACGGCGGCATCGCCGGCGCCATAGACCTTGGTCACGGCTTGCATTCGGAGGGCCAGGCTGCGATCCAGCATCGCACTACGCCTTGAAGACCGCAACGGGGTCGATGGCCGCGAGACGGCGCGTGGGCACGTAGGCGGCCAGCAGGGTCATGAGCAGGGTGAAGCCAGCTACGCCTAGCACATCCTGCCACCGTATGAAGACCACGAACTGGGGCACCAACTTTTGTGTGAGGGGTGCCACCACAACGGTCAGCCCCGCACCGATCAGGAACCCCAGCACCCCTGTTATCAGGCTTTGCTCGAACACTACCCTGTACAGGTAGCCGTTGGTGAAACCCACCGCCTTGAGGATGCCGTACTCGCGCGCTTTCTCGACCGTGGCCGTGTAGATCGTCAGGGCATCCACGACCAACCCTACTATGAAAGCCAGTATGAGGATCACGATGAGTATGGGGATGACGTCGCCCAGGACCCGATCGCGTGTGGCGGCTGCGAAGTCGTCACTGGCAATGGCCAGAATGCCCGGCTGGGCGCTCTCGATGGCCAGCGCCACCTGCTCCCGCTGGCTAGGGTCCCTTAGCTTGACCAGGAAGAAGGTGGCGAGTCCGTCCATCTCCAGGGCCTCCTGCGCTTGGTCCAGGGCGACGAAAATGGTCTGGGATGCTACAAAGTCGCCTCCCGACGACTTGCCGACTACGGTCCAGTCACGGCCGCCGCCAGCGATGCTGTCACCGATCTCTACTCCGTAGCGGTGGCTCAGGGCCTCGTCCACGATGACCTCGCCCGGACCTGGAACCTCCTTCCCTTCCTCGATGCGCACAGGTCCACCCATTGCCGACTGAGGGTCGTAGCCCACCAGTTGCACGTCCATCTCGGTGCCGTCCTTGCTGGCGGTCATCGGACGCGCTATCAGCGGACTCCATCGTTCCACGGCCGGCAGGGTGGACAACTGCTCGGCCCGCTCCGTGGGCAGGATGGAGCCGGCAGCCAGGAAGTCGGTCGTCCCCTCCCTCGCGATCCAGATGTCGGCCTCCACGTTCTCCACGAAGCCGCCCACCTTCTCGTTCCAGCCGCGGAACAGAGCGAGCAGGAAGGTGATCAGGAGCACAGAAAGAGCGACCCCGCCCACCGAGATCGCCAGGCGGGTGCGCTCCGAGAAGAGGTTCTTGCGCGTTACTAGGAGCATGTGCACGCCCCTTCGGCATTATCCGCACGTGCTCGCCATCACTCTGCCTCGAACAGCCAGCACAGGCTCGGGAGCTCCTTCAGCTCCGCCTCACGCTTTTCGCCGGACGTGAACCCAGTGGCGCTCCCGGCAGCCCCTTGTGGCAGTGGAGACAGACGTGCGGCCACCATAGTACTCGCAGGCGTAAGGGTTCGCAAGGGTAGAAGCTACCCTCACCCCATCGCCGCCGCGAACCACGCGCTGGCACTGGCCAGCATGAAGCTCTTGAAAGATTCCGTCGTCATGGCTAGGCGGCCACCGCCTCAGGCGTCAGCGCTGCAAGGGTCGACGAAAGCCGTGCACTAATGGCAGGGCAGCGCCAAGGGAGCGGTAGTAGAAGAAAAGTCTGTGGAGGCGAGTCATTGACTCGCAGCTTGTGCTGGCATAGAATACTAGGCGCCAACCGAGCAGGGAGTCTGGTCCCCCTGCCGGATCAGCGAGTCCTCCAGTCACGGCCGAGCAGGTCACGGGCAAGGTCAGCGGGGGCGGCACACTATGGGACGTCCTGCAGCCGAAATACTGGCCCCGATCCTCCCCTACGTTCCCCAACACATCACTCGCGAGTTCATCACCGACCCAACCGCGGCTCGTGTGGGTGGGAAAGCTGTGGAGGGTACGCTCCTCTTCGCTGATGTTGCTGGCTTCACCGCGATGTCAGAAAGCCTCGCCCAGGCGGGCAAAGAGGGCGCCGAGGAACTGAGTTTGATGATGACGGCCTGCTTCACGTGCATGGTCAACGTTATCGCTGACTATGATGGCATCCCCCTGAAGTTTGGCGGCGACTCCGTACTGACGCTATTCCTGGACGCCAGGCACCCCCAGAGGGCGGTGCGCTGTGGTCTCCTCCTGCAGCATGCGATGAGAAGCTTCCGTCGCATCAGGACCAGCGTGGGGTACTTCCCGCTGCGGATGAGCATCGGCATCAACACTGGAAAGTTCCTAGAAGTTGTCGCCGGCCGTCCCTCCGATCGCCTTCACTATCTGATAGCGGGCCCGGCGGTCAACGAGACGGCCAAGCTTGAGGCGATAGCCTCAGCAGGGGAGGTGCTAGTGGGGCCGGCTACCCTTGCCGCCCTGGGACCGGCAGCGGAGGTAGTGGCAGCCGGGCGTCGAGCCTATCGAGTTGTCCGGCTCAATGCTCCCGTAAGAAGGGCCCGTCTGGCCTTGACCGCTCCCGAACCTTCTACCGACATCGCCGCTCTGGTTGAAGCGCTCCAAGCCTATGTACCGCGACAAGTGTTAAAGAAGGCCAAGGCCAGGGCCGGCACCCCCGTACTGGGAGGAGAGCACCGGCTGGCAACGGTGATGTTTATCAACTTCAGACGGGCAAAAGGGCGGACCAGCCTTGAGGGCCGAGGCCGGATAGCGGAGGCCGTCCGTCTGCTCGATAGCTACCTTGCTATCGTCCAGAGGATCGTTAGTCGGTTTGGCGGCGAGCTACTGGCCAACGATGTAGGTCCAGAGGAGCACAAGCTTCTGGTGGCCTTCGGCGTCCTGGTCGCCCATGAGGATGACGAAGAGAGAGCGGCCTTGACGGCCCTGCAAGTACGCGATGAAGTGGGCCAGTCTGGCATGTCCATTGATCAGCGGATCGGGATCAGTAGCGGCCATGTCTTTGCTGGCGATGTGGGCTCACCGACGCGCAAGGATTTCACGGTCATGGGCGACGAGGTGAATCTCGCTGCCAGGCTGGCCACCGGGGCGGTATGGGGACAGATTCTCATCAGCGAGAGGACCTATAGGAAGCTGGCCGACAGGTTTGATTTCGAGACCCTGCCGCCCATGCCCATTAAGGGTAAGAGGGCCAGCGTCCCGGCATATGCTCTGGTAGGACATCGAAAAAGGGAGGCGGCGCCGCAGTTCCGCGCCGGCGTCCCCAAGGGCCCCCTTCTGGCTCGAGACGAAGAGCTTCTTGCTCTGAAGAGTCTCATGTCTCTGGTTGTGTCCGGAAAGGGCCAAGTGGTGGAGATATGTGGCGCGCCAGGCGTAGGCAAGTCCCGTCTAGTGGAGGAAATCCTCCGACTGTGGGCTCAGCGGGATGGGGAGGCCCACGTTGGCCAATGCGAATCCTTTGGAGAAAGTACGGCCTTCCTGCCTTGGAGAGGCCTCCTGCGCTCCGTCCTCGGCGTGCAACTAGAGCAACCCAAGGCGCTGCGGGAAACCAGGATTAGGAAGGTTGCGTCGCGTCTAAGCCCCGGCCTACAAGAGGTGGCGGGGACTCTGGGTGATGTGTTGGGTTTCCCCATTGAGGAAACCACCGTGGCCAAGTCCCTGGATCCCCAGCGGAGACTGCAGCGCCTAACGGATGTGATCGCCCAGGTGATTCGGAACAAGGCTCAAGAGCGGCCTCTGCTCCTGGTGATGGAAGACATGCACTGGGCAGACGCTGTGTCGAGCGAACTGCTTGACCACGTGGCCGCCCATATTGAGGACGTTCCCGTATTCCTGTGTCTTACCCAGCGCTTGACCGTGCGACGCCCTTCGGCGGCCGAGCGCATGCCCCACTACACGAGACTCTTTCTGAAGGAGCTTCCTCCACGAGAAAGCGTGGAACTGGCTCGCTCCGCTATCGACGTTGAGACTCTCCCAGAACAGCTGGCCGATCTTGTAGTGGCCAAGTCGCGTGGCAACCCTTTCTACATCGAGCAGATGATGAGGAGCCTCGCGGACGCCGGGCGTGTACAGAGGGATGATAGGACAGGACGGACGGTGGTCGGCGACGTGCTGAGTATCGAAGTCCCCGATAGTGTCGAAGGGATGCTCATGTCCCGCCTGGACAGCCTGGATGAGACCAGCAGGATCGTACTTCAGGCGGCTTCGGTGGTTGGCCCTTGGTTCCAGCCGGTCATCGTGGAATACGTCATCGGTCAGCCTGCTATGGCTCGAGAAGTAGGACGGTGCCTAGCGCGCGTCGAGAAGGCGGGATTGATTCGCCTGGAGCGCTCTGACCCGATGCCAGAGTACGCTTTCGACCATGGCCTCTTGCAGCAAACGATCTACGAGAGCGTGCCTTTCGCCAATCGGCGAGAGCAGCACCGCAGAGTCGGGGAGTATCTGGAAGAGCGGTACGCGGACGCTCTGGATGCCTATTTGGAACTCTTATCCTTTCACTACAGCAATAGCACGGACAAGAGCCGAGCATTTATGTACGCAACCAGGGCGGCTGAAAAGTGCGCCAGCATGTTCGCCAATAGGGAGGCGATAGAGCATTACCGCCGCGCCTTGAGCGCGGCGGAAGCCCTGCCCCAGCAGGACACGACTCAGCTATGCAAGGTCTATGCTGGCCTAGGCGATGTCTACGTGCACACCGGCCGATACGAAGAGGCTATCGCCGCTTGCCGGGCTGGTCTGGGCCGACTACGGAAGTCCTCAAAGGCGGGGGCCACCGAAGAAGCCCAGTCGCGTGCCAGGAGCGTCGCCGTGCTATGCCACAGAATGGGGGTGGCCCACGCCCGCAAGGGCGAGTATCGACAGGCACTGGAGTTGTATAAGCGTGGGATTACCTCTGCGCGGGGGCAGGACCCTCGTCTGGAGGCCACCTTATACTTGGCTATGGCCGGCGTCCTCTTCCGGGAGGGACGCCATGCCGAAGCCTTTGGGCGATGCACACGCGGCGTCGACCTGGCTCGCAGCGCCGGTAGCCAGGACGAGCTGGCCCACGGTTACTACCTATTGGGCAACATCTACACTTCTACAGGCCAGATTGAGAAGGCCATCGACTACCGGCAGCGAAGCTTGACCATCTACAGGCAGACGGGCAGCCTGGTGGGTCAGGCCAAGGCCCTCAATAACCTAGGCGTCGACTACTACTACCTGGGCGACTGGCAGGCTTCCGCCGCCTGCCTTCGGGAGAGCCTCAACCTTTTCGAGCGGGCAGGAGAGGCTACCGAGGCCGCCGGCACGGCCAACAACCTGGGAGAGATCCTTTCCGACCAAGGGGATCTGGAGGGGGCCTTCCGACTCTTTTCCAAGTGCTTGGACAGCTGGGAGAAGTTGGGCTACAGGGCTGGCATCGCCTTGGCTCACTGCAACCTGGCCAGGGTAGCAACCAGGCGGGGCCGCTGCACCGAGGCCGTCGAACTCCTGCACAAGAGCGTCGCCGGCTTCAAGGAGATCCGCTCCAAAGCCTCACTCGCGGAAGCTCATGCCCGCCTGGCCGAGGCCTACCTGGAACTGGGCAAGCTTGATGATGCCGTTGCCCATGGCCGCAGATCTCTCACCCTCGCTGTTGGCACTGATGCCCCCCTAACAGAGGCCCTCAGCCGCCGACTCCTTGGCCAAGCATCTGTCATCCGCGGAGAGTGGGCAGAAGCCGAACGCTTCCTCCTCGAGAGTCAGGTTATCAGCGAGCGGGCTGGCGCCTGTTATGAGCTGGGCCAGACCCTCTACGGATTGGCCGTCCTCTACCGGCAGGCGCCTTCCGCCGTGCTGCCCAACGGTCAAGCCAAGGCGGACGAAGCCCTGGCAGCGGCCCAGAGGATCTTCCGGCGGTTGGGAGCCAAGAGAGACCTGGCCAGGGCGGCTCGCCTGGCTAGCTCGACGAGCCTTCGCAGGACAATCCGCCGCTCAGGATCAGATAGTTGACGGCCATCGGAAGCGCCAGGTTCTTGACGAGGATCACAGTGGTCGCAGGGCTGCAACGGCCGCACTGCTCTGGGAATGAGGCCCTACCCGCCGGCGGAGCCGACGTCACTGGCTGGCGCTGACAGGCCCGGCGCAGCTTGTCGTGTCCTTGAAGCGACCGTCCTCCAGCCAGAGGATCCTGTCGGCCACTTCGCGGATGCGATGGTCGTGGGAGACGATGAGGACGGTGCGCCCCTGCTTTTTGGCGATGTCCCGCAAAAGGACGACCACGTCATGGCCGTGCTTCGAATCCAGGTTGGCGGTGGGTTCGTCCGCCAGGATGAGCTGAGGCTCGTTGACCACGGCGCGGGCGATGCCGACTCGTTGCCGCTCGCCGCTTGAGAGGGCTTGTGGTTTGAAGTGAAGCCTGCCCTCCATTCCCAGGTCAGCTAGGAGGCTGGTTGCCCGCTTTCGAGCGGCTTTGCCGGTTACGCCGGCGAAGTTGAGGGCGACCTCTACATTCTCCACGGCGCTGAGGGACTCCAAGAGGCTGAAGGTCTGAAAGACGAAGCCCACCAGGTGCCGCCGCACCTGGGCCAACTCCGACTCCTTCATGGAGGTGATGTCGTAGCCATTGATGTGGACGGAGCCGGCGGTGGGCTTCAAGACCCCGCCCATCATGGTGAGGAGGGTCGTCTTGCCGGCCCCGGAAGGCCCCACGATGAGGACGATCTCGCCCCGGCGAACGGCGAGGTCCACGCCGTCCACGGCCCTAACTGCAGTCGGGCCAGACTCGAACACCTTGGTCAGCCCGGCCACCTCTAGGACGACACCTTCCCCACCGTCGTTGCAGTTCGGTTGTGGCATCAGAGATCGACCTCGATTCCCACCTCAGGCCCTGAACACGCTGGCGGGGTCGACGCGAGCCACGCGGTTCATGGGCAGGAAGGAAGCGGCGAAGGTCATGAATGCCGTGATGCCAAACACGAGGACAACATCCTGCCACCGGATGTAGGTGACGAATTGGGGCACGATGTCCCCCGCCGTACGGTTGAAGAGGAAGGAGAGACCAACACCGATGCCGAAGCCCAGGAGAGCGATGATGGCGCTCTGGCTGAAGACGATGCGATACAGCCGTATGGGGGAGGCGCCCAGGACCTTCATGATGCCGTATTCGCGGGAGCGCTCGATTGTCGCCGAGTAGATTGTTAGGCTGAGGATGCCGAGGCCGACGACGAGAGATAGAGCCATGATGACCCGCACTAGAGGGAGAAAGTCGTGAACCGGCTCTTGCGCCACCCTAATGAACTCCTCCTTGGTGTAGACCGAAGAACGGTCTATCCGCTGGGCTATCTCCTCCAAGGTGCTGTCGGAGGCCCCGGGTCCAAGGGAGACGAGGAAAAACTTGGCGGCGCCAGGATCCCCGAAGAGGCGGAAGTAGTCTTCGGGGCTGATCAAGCCGAACTCGGCCATGAGGACGTTGCCGACACGCCCGACTTCAGCCACGGTCAGCTTGCTGCCGTCGTAGCTCACCGCTCCGCCGGGCGATACACCCACCCGTTGAGCAAAGGAGCGGTCGACGAAGATAGTGCCGGGTTCGGGGAGCATTCGCCTCTCCTCGGGCGTGAGGTTGCCGCCGGGCGCCACGGCCCACACGTAAAGGCCCCCCTCATCACCATCGACTTCAAAGCTCGCAAGGCGGCCGTACAAGCGGTGCACGGCGGTCACGCCTGGAATCGCAGCAACTTTGGCGGCGTCGTCCGCGGTCAGGAACGAGTTGGAGAAAACCATGCCGCTGATGCCTTTCTGGGCCACCCATGCGTCGCCAGGGAGGTCATCGATGAAGGAAGCGTACTCTCGCTTGACCCCCTGATAGACGCTCTGGATCACCAGGATGAGCACCACGGCAAGGGTCACGCCTCCAAGAGCCATGAGGAACTTGACCCTGTCCGACAACAGGTTCCGGCGGGCGATGGGTACTTCTGCCCCCATGGCGGTGATCGGGATCCCGGGCCGGGGCATGGATGCCTACCGAGCCCAGCGCCTCCTGGCGAACCATGCGCCCGCGGCAAGGGCTACAGCGGCGGCGCCCAGTGCTGCACCCAAGGCGGTGTAGTTGAACCCCGAGCCAGCCGACGAGTCCGCCAGCGAATCAGGCCCGGCGGCTGTGCCCGGCCACTCGGCTATGCCGCCAACATACACCAACACCGGGTTGCCCGAAGGGTCGGTCCCAGTGCACATGCGCATCGGAGACTGGGGGATTACTTCGCCGACCCCCAGGAGCCCCCCGCCCTGACATGCTGTTGCGCAGCTAGCGGGAGGAGGTGCCAATGGACAGCTGGGAACAAGGTATTCCACATACGTGTCCGGGATGGCCGTCGTTACGCCGTTCAAGCGCACGGATTGCGCCCCCGCGCCGAAGTTGCAGTTCTGCATCACACCGTAATCGGGGTCCGTACTGACAATCTTAAAGAACACATCGAACCAGGTATCCGCAGGAAACAACGTGCCGGGCGTCTGCTCCCGGATCTTGCCGGTGGACGCAGATAGGCTCTGTTCTGTCCCCGCCTTTATCGTGACCTGGTAGCCCGCCACCGTGCCCGTGAGCACCATCGACAGGATCGCGGTGTCTATGGTGTTGTACACTCCCTCTAGGTAGGGAATACCCCTGCTGAATTTACCCGTCCCGGTGAATGTGGCGGCGCCGGCGTCCGTCTCAGGCACGCCGTTGTCGTCTTCGTCCAGATACACATGGGCGAAGTGGAGCGAAACCGGCATCTCGTCCGTGCCAGCGGGCGGGTAAGCGGGCGTTCCGCAGCTCGGGGTATCGCAGTGCAGCACCTTGAGGTCCCCGTTGGTCCAGTCGTAGTAGCTGACCACTGGGCTGCCTCGGCCGTCCAGGACCAGCGAGCTGTCCAAGCCGACAGATCCCACCGTGTCGGGGGAGGTGATGCTATCGCCGCCGGGCGCGCAGTTGGGGTCATTGCAGTGCAGCACCTTCAGGTCCAAGTTATACGAATCGACGTAGCTGACCACCGGGTTGCCGGCGGTGTCCAGCTTCAGCGAGGTGAGGAGGTACGCGCCGCCCACTGTTGTGTCGGGGGCGGTGATGCTCTCCCCTCCGCCGGCGCAGTTGGGGTCATTGCAGTGCATCACCTTCAGGTCGAAGTTGGTCTGGTCGTAGTAGCTGACCACGGGGTTGCCGTTGCCATCCAGGACCAGGTAGGTGAACGTGCCGACATCGCCCCCAGTGTCGGGAGAGGTGTACTCACCGGTCTCCGTACAGTTGGCGTCGCTGCAGTGCAGCACCTTCAGGTCCCCGTTCGTGCCGTCGTAGTAGCTGACCACGGGGTGACCGATGCCGTCCAGGGCCAGCGAGACGTGCCGACCGACGTCGCCCTCCGTGTCGGGGGACGTGACGCTTTCGGCACCGCTGACGGTGGGGTCACAGTTCGGGTCGTTGCAGTGCATCACCTTCAGGTCCCCGTTGCCAATGTCGCCGTAGCTGACCACGGGGTTGCCGCTGGCGTCGAGGGCCAGCGAGGTGTACCAGACGCCTTCGCTTATGGTGTCGGGGACGGTGATGCTGTTGCCGGCGGTGCAGTCGACGTTGCCGCAGTGCAGCACCTTCAGGTCCCCGCTCCCGAAGTCGGAGTAGCTGACCACGGGCCTGCCGCTGGCGTCCAGGGCCAGCGAGGTGTCCGCGCCGACGTCACCCGTCGTGTCGGGGGCGGTGATGCTGTTGCCGGAGGTGCAGTTGGCGTTGCCGCAGTGCAGCACCTTCAGGTCTCTGTTGGTGACGTCGTGGTAACTGACCACCGGCTTGCCGAAGACGTCCAGGGCCAGCCAGGTGTGCCCGCCGACAGCGGGCCCCGTGTCGGGGGAGGCGAGGGTGTTGCCGGCCGAGCAGTTGGCGTCGCCGCAGCGCAGCACCTTCAGGTTCCCGTTGGCGGCGTCGTAGTAGCTGACCACTGGTTTGTTGGCGTCCAGGGCCAGCGAGGTGTACGCGCCGACAGCTCCCGTGGTGTCGGGGGAGGTGATGGCGTTGCCGGAGCTGCAGTCGTGGTTGCCGCAGTCCAGGACCTTCAGGTCCCCGTTGGTGACATCGTAATAGCTGACCGCGGGATTGTCGTCGCCGTCCAGGGCCAGCGAGGTGTACGCGCCGACAGCTCCCGCCGTGTCGGGGGAGGTGATGGCGTTGCCCGAGGTGCAGTTGGCGTTGCCGCAGTGCAGCACCTTCAAATTCCCGTTGGTGACGTCGTAATAGCTGACCACCGGCTTGTGGCTGGGGCTGCTGTCCAGGACCAGCGAGGTGTGCGCGCCGACATTGTTCGTCGTGTCGGGGGAGGTGACGTTGCCGGTATCGCACTCGGCGTCCGTGCAGTGCACCACCTTCAGGTTCCCGTTGGTGGCGTCGTAGTAGCTGATTACCGGAATGTTGCCGTCCAGGACCAGCGAGGTGTACTGGCCGACATCGTCCGCATAGTCGGGGCTGTTGGCCACGTAGCTACCCGTGCAGTTAGCGTCGCTGCAGAACAGCACCTGCAGGCCGGTAATGTTGGCGTTGTAGTAGCTGATCACCGGAGCGCCGTAGTAGGGGGTCAGGGCGAGCGAACTGTACCGGCCGATATCAGCGCCCCAGTCGAGGGAGGCGATGCTTTCGTCGCCGCCGGCGCAGTTGGCGTCGTTGCAGTGCAGCAGCTTCAGGGCCCCGTTGGTGGCGTCGTAGTAGCTGACCACCGGGTTGCCGCTGCCGTCCAGGGCCAGCGAGTTGTACTGGCCCACATCGCCCGCCGTGTCGGGCGAGGCCATGGTGTAGCCGGCCGTGCAGTCGGCGTTGCCGCAGTGTATCACCTTCAGGTCCCCGTTGGTGACGTCGTAGTAGCTGATCACGGGATAGCCGTTGCTGTCCAGGGCCAGCGATGTGTGCTGGCCGACATCGGCCCCCATGTCGGGGGAGGTGATGCTCTTGCCGGCCTCAGCCGTGCTCGTACCCAGCAAGAACACCGCCACCACCGCGGTCGCAAGCAGCCAAAACGTCCTTCTCATCGCCGAACTCCTTTTCCACAGGAACGCAGCAGACTTAGCCCCCGTGCCTACCGAGCCCAGCGCCTCCTGGCGAACCATGCGCCCGCGGCAAGGGCTACAGCGGCGGCGCCCAGTGCCGCACCCAAGGCGGTGTAGTTGAACCCCGAGCCAGCCGGCGAGTCCGCCAACGAATCAGGCCCGGCGGCTGTGCCCGGCCACTCGGCTATGCCGCCAACATACACCAACACCGGGTTGCCCGCAGGGTCGGTCCCAGTGCACATGCGCATCGGATTCATGGGGATTATTTCGCCGTCCCCCATGAGGGCCTCGTCACAGGCTGTTGCGCAGCTGGCAGGAGGAGGTGCCAATGGACAGCTGGGAACAAGGTATTCCACATACGTGCCCGGGACGGACAATGTTACGCCGTTCAAGCGCACGGGTTGCGGCCCCCCCGGGCCGCAGTTGTGCATCCCATTGTATTTGGAGTCGGTACTATCAATCACAAAGAACACATCGAACCAGGTATCGGCAGGGAACAAGGTGCCGGGCGTCTGCTCTCGGATCTTGCCGGTGGACGCAGATAGGCCCTGTTCTGTTCCCGCCCTTATCGTGACCTGGTCGCCCGCCACCGTGCCCGTGAGCACCATCGACAGGATCGCAGTGTCTATGAAGTTGTACCCTTGTCCGTCTACGTTGGGAATCCCCCTGGAGAATTTGCCCGTCCCGGTGAATGTGGCGGGGCCGGCCTCAAACTCAGGCACGCCGCCGCCGTCTTCGTCCAGCCACACATTGTCGAAGTGGAGCGAAACCGGCATCTCGTCCGTGCCAGCGGGCGGGTAAGCGGGCGTTCCGCAGCTCGGGGTATCGCAGTGCAGCACCTTCAGGTCCCAGTTGTCCGAGTCGAAGTAGCTGACCACCGGGCTGCCCCGGCCGTCCAGGGCCAGGGAGGTGTCCCAGCCGACAGCTCCTGCCGTGTCGGGGGAGGTGATGCTGTTGCCGGCCGTGCAGTTGGCATTGCCGCAGTGCAGCACCTTCAGGTCCTGGTTGGTCTGGTCGTAGTAGCTGACCACGGGATAGCCGCTCGCGTCCAGGCGCAGGGAGGTCCACGAGCCGACATTGCCCACGCTGTCGGGGGAGGTAATGCTGTCGCCGCCGGGTGCGCAGTTGGGGTCATTGCAGTGCAGCACCTTCAGGTCGTAGTTCGTGAGGTCGAGGTAGCTGACCACGGGGTTGCCGCTCCCATCCAGGCGCAGCGAACTCGACCCGCCAACATTGCCCCCCGTGTCGGGGGAGGTGATACTGTTGCCAGCCGTGCAGTTGGCATTGCCGCAGCGCAGCACCTTCAGGTCCCCGTTCGACTGGTCGTGGTAGCTGACCACTGGCTTGCCGCTGCCGTCGAGGACCAGCGAGGTCTCCAAGCCCACAGATCCCACTGTGTCGGGGGAGGTGATGCTGTTGCCGGCCGTGCAGTTGGCATTGCCGCAGTGCAGCACCTTCAGGTCCTCGTTCGTGGCGTCGTAGTAGCTGGCGACCGGATAGCCGTTGCTGTCCAGAGCCAGCGAGGTCCACTCCCCGACAGTCCCCGCCGTGTCGGGGGAGGCGATGGTGTTGCCGGAGGTGCAGTTGGCGTTGCCGCAGTGCAGCACCTTCAGCTCCGTATTGGTAGGGGAGTAGTAGCTGACCACCGGGTTGCCGCTGGCGTCCAGGGCCAGCGAGGTGTCGCGGCCGACATTGCCCCCCGTGTCGGGGGTGGCGATGCTGTTGCCGGCGGTGCAGTTGGCGTTGCCGCAGCGCAGCACCTTCAGGGCCCCCAGGATCCCGTCGGCCTCGTCGATCATGTCGTAGTAGCTGACCACCGGCTTGCCGAAGCCGTCCAGGACCAGTGAGCTGTCCTTGCCCACGTCTTCCCCCCTGTCGCGGACGCCGATGCTGTTGCCGGCCGTACAGTTGGCATTGCCGCAGTCCAGCCTCTTCAGGACCTTGTTGGTGGCGTCGTAGTAGCTGACCACGGGCGTGGTGCCGTCCAGGACCAGCGAGGTGTACTGGCCGACTTCGTTCGTCGTGTCGGGGGAGGCGATGGTGTTGCCCGAGGTGCAGTTGGCGTTGCCGCAGTGCAACACCTTCAGGTCGCCGTTGGTGGCGTCGTAGTAGCTGACCACGGGGTAGCCGCTGCCGTCCATGACCAGCGAGCTGTAGGCGCCGACAGCTCCGCCCTCGTCGGGGGAGGTGATGGTGTTGCCCGAGGTGCAGTTGGCGTTGCCGCAGTGCAGCACCTTCAGGTTGCCGTTGCTAACGTCGTAGTAGCTGACGACGGGGTTGCCGCTGGCCAGGGCCAGCGAGGTCTGCGCGCCGACATTTCCCCCCGTGTCGGGGGAGGTGATGGTGTTGCCACCCGAGCAGTCGGCGTTGCCGCAGTGCAGCACCTTCAGGTTCCCGTTGGTGACGTCGTAGTAGCTGACCACGGGGCGCTTGGGCGTGTTGTCGTCCAGGGCAAGCGAGGTGTACTGGCCGACATCGCCCCCACTGTCCGGGGTGTTGATGATGTTGCCGGAGCTACAGTTGCTGTTGGTGCAGTGCAGCACTTTCAGGTCCCCGTTGGTGACGTCATAGTAGCTGACCACTGGGTAGCCGCTGGCGTCCAGGGCCAGCGAGGTGTACCGGCCGATGTCGCCCCCCGTGTCGAAGGAGATCTTGCTTTCGGCGCCGTTGACGTTGGGATCACAGTTGACATCGTTGCAGTGCATCACCTTCAGGTCATGGGCCGTCGCGTCGTAGTAGCTGACCACGGGGTAGCCGTTGCCGTCCAGGGCCAGCGAGTTGTACTGGCCGACATCGCCCGCCGTGTCGGGGTAGTTGATGTTGTAGTTCCAGTCCACCACCTTCAGGTCGCCGTTGGTGGCGTCGTAGTAGCTGATCACCGGGTCGCCGCTGGCGTTCAGGGCCAGCGAGGTGTGCAGGCCAACATCGGCCCCCCGATCGGCGGCGGTGATGCTCTTGCCGGCCTCAGCCGTGCTATTGCCCAGCAAGAACGCCGCCAGCACCGCGGTCACAAGCAGCCAAAACGTCCTTCTCATCGCCGAACCCCCTTAGCAAAAAGAAAGCGGCCGCTGGCGTTCGCCCCGGCGACCGCTACCCAATCTCGGTTGGCGTGGGCCTGGAGACTGCCGCGCCTGCACGGCCTCATCCTCCTCGGAGGCATCGAGGCCGCCCTGCGCTTGGCATACCCCGCCACGCCCGCTAGAATAGATATGCACGGGGTGACCTACCTTGTGCACCGGCCCCGGCGGTGTGCCCCACCGTGCGGGGCCTCTTACTTGCCTTTCCCCGCTAACCGTGACCCTACGGTCCGGCACCTTGCTCTCAAGACATACCCCCACCCCGTGAGGGTCGGTCTTGCCACTGGCTCTCGCGCGCTAGACAGACTTCTGGCTGCCTTGCCCGCCGCACTCCCTCTCCCAGCGTGCCCCTGACAAGGGTTTAAAGCGCAATAATTATATACCCGTCGGAGCTTTTGTCAATCCCTTATGTCTCGATCTCCTGTGCAGAGAGGGCACATGGTATCCACCCCTTCATTCCGCTAGGATGGATGAAACCAGCTACCATCCAGCAGTTGAAGGAGGTAGTCCATGCGCCCCATACGATACTACGACGTGGTGAGCCACCGGCGGAACCCCTACCACCTGCGCCGTGAACTGGTGCAGGCTGCCCTGCGGGAAGGCATCAGCGTGGCCGCTCGGTCCTTCCACACTACTCGCAAGACGGTGCGCAAGTGGCTGCGCCGCTTCCAGGAGGGAGGCCTGGCCGGCCTCAAGGAAAAGAGCCGGGCACCCCATCTCATCCCCCACAAGACGCCGCCGGACGTGGAAGTGGTGGTGGTCAAACTGCGCCAACGCATGCCTGCCTTCGGGCCCCGGCGCCTTAAGGTCACCTACGGTCTAACGCCCTCCACCTGGGCCATCGCTCGCATCCTGCGCCAGCATGGGCTCAGCCGCAAGTCGCGGCGCAAGGCAGCCCGTCGCCGTGACCTACGACGACAGAAAGCCGCCCTGGCCCCCTTTCAGCACCTTCAGTTCGACGTCAAGGACCTCTCGGATATCCCTGCCTACTGGCGCAAAGGAAGCACCCTCCCCCGTTACCAGCATACCTGCCGCGACGTCCGCACCGGCGCCGCTTGGGTATCCTACGCTCTCCAGAACACCAGCACTCATGCCGCCCTCTTTGCCGGCCTGGTGCTAGGCCAGCTAGCCCGTTATGGTGTAGACCTGAGCCAGGTGACCACCCAGACTGACAATGGCTCCGAGTACGGGGGCATGATGCGCAAGCGGGGCACCGACGCCTTCACCGCCGTGGTAGAGGCCGCCGGCGCAACGCCCCCGCGAGCGCGAGGGGTCGAAAGAGCAGTATGCGCCGCTGTTCTGGCACTATCTGGGCCGGGCACTTGGGGCGGCCCACGAGGTCGACTTCGCCTTGATGGAGGTGCGCATCCAGTGTCTACTGCGCGAGTTCGAGGCGGAGATGGAGCGTCTCCGATGGCCCCTGGGCCCAAGGGTCGTCCCCTGACGAGCGCACCATTGAATCTGTCCTGTTCTCGCGCCCGTTTCGCCCCGATTTTCGGATCTGGGCTAGCTACTAGCCCTGTTCCTTGGAGTGAGCTTCTTCCTTCCAAGCAGGCCACACGGGTTCGATTCCCGTCTCCCGCTCCAGCCCGCATCCAACGTCACAACGTACGTACGTAGCGAGGGCCGCCGAGGGGCGGCCACCTGCTTTCCAGGCAGGTGCTCAGCAGAGGGCCAGGGATTGCACAGACGCGAGGGTTAGCAAGGGGATGGGAGGAGCGAGACGATGCGCGCAAGCCCGTCTGTGATCCGACACAAGTCTCCCCCTTGGCTCAACCGATCGAGCCGGTACAATGGGAAGCGAGACCAACACCCCCAGGACTTCAACTACGTGCAGGAGGTCACTACATGCGCGAGGCGGTAATTTGCAGCCCCCTACGAACCCCAATAGGTCGCTATGGCGGCAAGCTACGGGAGGTGGATGCCCAGACTCTAGCGGAAGTGATCGTTCAAGGCCTGCTCGAGAACACAAAGCTAGACACCAACGTTGTCGATGAATGCATATTCGGCCAGTGCTACCCCACGATGGAGAGCCCGGCCATAGGCCGAGTCGCTGCCCTGGCGGCCGGCCTGCCTGTAGAGGTGCCGGGTTCCCAGGTTGACCGCCGCTGCGGGTCCGGTCTTCAGGCTATCTGCATAGCAGCCATGGAGGTGCAGACAGGCGTAGCCGATGTAGTCATCGCGGGCGGCGTGGAGAGCATGAGCACCGCCTACTTCTATGCCACATCCGTGCGCTGGGGCCCGAACCGCGGCGTGATCAACCTCGACGACTCCTTGAGCAGGGGACGGGTGACCGCCGGCAGCAGACGGTATCCTGTGCCAGGTGGAATGCTGGAGACGGCCGAGAACGTCCGCCGACAGTATGGAATCTCCCGCCAGGAACAGGACGAGTACGCCCTTCGCTCTCACCAGCGGGCCGTCGCGGCCTGGGACGCCGGCAAGTTCGACGCCGAGACCGTGCCCGTACCTGTCAAAGGCAAGAACGGCGAGGCAGTGCTCTTCGATCGGGACGAGCATCCGCGACGGGATACGAGCCTTGAGAAGCTCGCCTCGCTGCGCCCCCTGCTCATCGGGCAAGACCCCGATGCTACGGTGACAGCTGGCAACGCCAGCGGCGAGAACGATGCGGCCGCCTGTTGCATCGTGACGTCCCCGGAAAAGGCAGCGGAGCTCGGACTGAAGCCAATGGGCAAGCTGCGATCCTGGGCGGTGGCTGGAGTCCACCCGGCGTACATGGGCATGGGCCCGGTGCCCGCAACGAAGAAGGCTCTTGAACGTGCCGGACTCAGCCTGAGCGACATGGATCTAATCGAGCTAAACGAAGCGTTTGCCGTGCAGGTGCTCGCCTGTACGCGCGAGTGGGGATTCACTGAGCGCGATTTTGAACGGATGAACGTCAACGGCTCCGGGATAGCGCTCGGCCATCCTCTGGGGGCGACTGGCGCTCGAATCATGGCTACACTGCTTCACGAGATGGAGCGGCGGAACGCCCAGTTCGGACTGGAGACGATGTGCATCGGCGGCGGACAGGGCATGGCGGCCGTCGTCGAGCGCGCGGCATAGGGACCGACGGGCCGCGGAAGGCGTCGCGCGTCAGCAACCGTCCTGTTGCCAGGTCGTAGCAGCAGGCGCTCGGGTGGTATCACCCGCTGTCGCTCTCCTGATGCCGGCCGGTGAAACCCGATCCGTGCACCTCTCAGCAAGGAGCAACCTTGCGCCTCCCTTCGCTCCTCGCCTTGGCTTGACACAGACCGCTGGCGCTCTAGAATCCGGTTAGTGGAGAGAGGAGGGTGCCATGAAGATCAAGCATCTCGCCCGCCCGTCGCGCCGGGTCTGGGGCCTGGCCGCGTTGCTGTTCGCGGCCGTGCTGCTGATGGCTATGGCCGCTGCCTGTGGCGGGGGAGAGGAGGAGAAACCAACCGGCACCGCGACGCCGGCCGCTACCGGCTCGCCCGAAGCGAAGTTGTACGGTCTGGCCGCGCGTCAAGCCACGATTAAGCCGGGGCCTGCGCCCGGGATCACCGACACGGAGATCGTGCTGGGGGCCGAATGCATCCTCAGCGGCACCATGGGAGCGGTATACGCCACGCTCCCGCAGGCCACCACTGCCTACTTCGACTACATCAACGACACCCAGGGCGGCGTCTGTGGCCGCAAGATCGTCTACAAGGTGGAGGACAACTTCGACGACCCGGCCAGGGCGCTGGAGGCGGCGCGCAAGCTGGTGGAGCAAGACAAGGTCTTCGCCATGGTCGGCTCTCTGGGCGACGGGCCCCATCCCGGCTCTTGGGATTGGCTGAACCAGAACGGGGTGCCCGATATCCTGGTGTCCGCCGGCGGCGCCCGCTTCGGCGCCGACCCCTCGGGGCACCCCTGGGAGGTCCAGATGATCCCCAGCTACGCCATCGATGGGACATTCCTGGGCCAGTACATCTCGGAATACCACCCGGGCAAGACGGTAGCCGTCCTCTGGGAGAACGACACCATAGGCCAAGACGGGTTCCCCGGCCTGAAGGAGGGGATAGACCCCAGCAAGAACCAGATCGTCGCCGACCAGAGCTACGAATACACGGCCGTTTCTATCACATCCCAGATAGCCAACCTGAAGAAGTCCAACGCCGACGTCCTCGTCCTCCATTCCAATCTTGGTTTCACCGCGCAGGCCATCAAGGACGCGGACCGGCTGGGCTGGCACCCCCAGTTCGTTGCGCCCTACATCACCTCGGATGACATGATATTCCAGTTCGTACCTCCTGAGGTTATCAAGGGCACGGTCGCGACCAACGCCAACAAGCTAGCGGCCTGGCGCGACACCGACCCGGCGGTCGCCAAGCACTTTGAGATCATGCAGAAGTACGGTGGGCCCACCCCCAGCAACTTCACCATCTACGCCCAGATCCTGGGCGAGGTGGCGGTGGAGGCGCTCAAGCGGAGCTGCGATAACCTGACGCGTGAGGGCTTGATGGAAGCGGTGGAATCCATCAAGGACTTCCACAGCGATCTCGCGCTGGACGGCGTCAACTTCTCCTTCTCGCCCACCGACCACGTCGGCTACCAGAGCAGCGTTTACCTGGAGGCCAAGGTCGACGAGAACGGGAAGGGCAAGTGGGAGTACTTCGGACCGGTACGCGAATTTCAGGGGATACAGTAGTGATGAGCGACGCCCAACGAAAGAGGCCGGCTCTAAAGGGCCGGCCTCTTTCTAGCCGCCGCTCTTCAGAAGGCCCTTACGCCTCGGCTTTCTGGTCGGCCCTTTGGTTGAAGCGCCTGACGAAGAGAATACTTGCCATCGTGATCCGTGCCGAAATGCCCACAGGCAGTTCCCGGTAGAGATCTGAAGACTTGCCATCACTCCATAGGAGCCCGCAGGGTACACTGCACGGGGCTCCTCCGACGAGCAGGTCCGGATTGACAATCCGGTGCGTGAGGAGCTGGTTGGCCTCACGGCTACAGCCGGAGGAGCGCTTGATTGGCGGCGCCGCCCACCAGTACTGCCAGACCGATGCTCAGGGCCATAATCGCCGCAGCGCTCCGCCAGCCCAACTCGCGGCCCAAGACAGCCGCGGTAGCCAGGCAAGGGAAGTAGATGGTGGTCACCAGAGCGAAGACGAAGATCTGGCGTGGATCCATGAACAGCCGCAGATTGTCGACATTGCCGCCGTATTCCACGAGGGCCAGGGCCACGAGGAACTGGAGGGCCAGTTCCTTGCGCAGCACGCCAAAGACCAGGGCCAGGCCGGCCACCGCCGGCAAGCCCAGCCATCCCTCCACCAGCGGCGAGAGAGGTTTGGTGAGATGCCAGATAGCATCTGTCTCGTAGAGGAGACCCATTATCATGCTGCCCACGACAACGATGGGCGTGGCTCGGAACACAAAGTCCTTGAACCGGAACCAGGTCTTCACCAGGATCGTCCGCAGGGGAGGGCGTCGTGGCGGGAAGACTTCCATGATGAGCCCGCCGGGACGGCCCGGCAGCAGCCGGTTGAGGGCGAAGCCGGTGGCGACCACCAGAAGCGTGGCTATCCCCAGGATGGCGGCGGCCGGCGCTATGCCGATAAAGCGGGCCGCCGAGCCCATGATCACCGCCGTCCGGGCACTGCAGGGGGTGAGGACCATAAGAGTGGAGGCGATGAACCGCTCCCGACGCGAGCTGAGAATTCGCGTGCCGATGACCGCCGGGACGGTGCAGCCCGCCCCCGAGATCAGGGGCACGAGGGCCCGTCCCTGCAGCCCCAGCCGCCGCATCAGACTGTCGCTGAGGAAGGCGACAGCGTTGAGATAGCCGGTGTCCTCCAGCACCGCCAGCAGGAAGTAGAAGGTGAGGACATAGGGAATGCCGATGGCCAGGGAGGCATTGATCCCCGCATCGATGCCCCACAGAAGGATGTCGGCGGCCTGGCCCGGCAGCAGGAATCTGGTGACCGCGTCCAGGACCGGCGAGGCCGTAGCCCCCCACAGGCGGTCGAACTGGGTCGAGAGGAACCCACCGACGTAGTAGAGGAAAGCCAACAGGCCGGCCAGCACGGCCAAGGCGATGGGAATGCCGGTGGCACTGGCAGTGGCGTACCGCCAGAGCCGGTCCCGCAGGCGGAGACCCAGGGGCTCTCGCCGCTGACAGCGGGCGGCGATAGCCGCCGCCAGGCCGTGACGGGCCCCGGCGATGACCAGGGCCGGCGGTTGGGCCAGCAGCCGCCCCAATTCTTCTGCCATAGCTTCGACGCGCTGCAGAGCCTCTTCCCCCGCCGCCCACTGTCGGGCGAGAGCCCGCACCTCCTCATCTCTCTCCAGTAGCAGGAGGGCCAGCCCTCGCGCCGATACGCCCTCGGGCGCCCACTCGTGTTTCGTCGCCTCCAGGGTGGCTACCGAACCACTGATCCATGCCTCCAGCTCAGCACCGTAGTTGGGCGGTGGCCCCGATCGCGATCGGGGCGCCTCTGCTTGCCGCAGGGCAGCCGCCAGCAGGGCCCGCACTCCCAGGCCGCGATGAGCCACAGTGGGGATCACCGGCACCCCCAGCGACTCGCTCAGGCGCTTAACGCTGGTTTGGACGCCGGCCCGCCCCGCCTCGTCCAGCAGATTGAGAGCGACCACCACCGGCAGCCCCAGGTCGAGCAGCTCCAGCGCCAGATACAGGTTGCGGGCCAGGTTGCTGGCGTCCAGGATGACGATCACCACGTCTGGTCGAGCCTCCAGGAGGGCGCGGCGGGCCGTCAGCTGATCCTCTGAGGCGGTGCCCAGGCCGTAGCTCCCCGGCAGGTCCACCACCGTCACCGTGCGCCCATCCAGACGGGCGGTGCCTACGGCCACCTCCACCGTCGTGCCGGGGTAGTGGGCAGTGGTGACGTGGAGGCCGGTCAAACGGTTGAAGATGGTGGATTTGCCTACGTTGGGATTGCCCGCCAGAGCGATGACCGGCCCATCGTGGCGGCCCCGCAGCCGCTGGCGGCGCCGCAGCCGCCCCGCGCCGGCGGCAGGCTGGTCATACCAAGGCATTACCGAGCCGCCTTGCGCACCAGGATCTGGGCGGCCATGTCACGACCGAGGGCGTAGCGCGCTGAACCCAGCCGCACCAGGAGCGGGCCACCGAAGGGGGCCACCTGCTCTACCAGCACCCGGGCGCCGGGCAGGAGGCCTAGGCTGGCCAGGTAACGGAGGAGGGCTGTCTCCTCCCGCCTCACCTGAACCACCACCGCTCGTTCCCCCGCCTCCAAGGACGAGAGGGCGTGCAGATCTACAGGGAGGGCTGCTCCTCGACCGGGGATCGGATGACCGTGAGGACAGCTATCGGGGCGGCCGATAACGCCGTCCAGACGCTCTTCTACCGCCGGGGAGAGGACATGCTCCCAGCGACCCGCCTCGTCGTGCACGTCGTCCCAAGCCAGGCCCAAGACATCGAACAGGAATCGCTCGGCCAAACGATGGCGCCGCACAACGTCCGCGCCCCGCTGCTCCCCTTCGGCCGTCAGGCGCAGCTCCCCTTCCCGTCGCTCGAAGAGGCCCTCCTGCACCAGCCGCTTGACCATCAGCGATACGGAAGCATGGGAGAGGGAGAGCCGTTGGGCCAGAGCAGCCACGGTTACCGCTGCCCCCTCCTCCTGAAGGCGGAAGGCAACGGCCAGATACTCTTCGACCGCAGGCGTAGTCATGTCCGAAGCGGACCCGTTGGGCAGCCGACGCATTTTCGGTAGGCCAGCCTAAGCATCTCACAAGGCCCTTCTCACGTCAAGTGGTGTCTTGTTTGGGGAAGGCACTCTTGACTGCGGGCTCGATGTGCGGCAGAATGGTTATGGACATAGGTTCATAAACCTAGGAGCGTTATGCCAAGGCCAACAAAGTGGCGACGGGTGGCATTCATACCGGAAGTGACCTACTTCAAGCCGGCGGGCATCCCCCTGAGGACGCTGGAAGAGGTGGGCTTGACGGTGGAGGAGGCGGAGGCCATTCGCCTTAAGGACCTGGAGGGCCTGCAGCAGGAGGACTGCGCCCAGCGGATGCACATCTCTCGCCCGACTTTCCACCGCGTCCTGGGTTCGGCCCGCCAGAAGATCGCCGATGCCCTCATTAACGGCAAGGCGATCCGCATCGAAGGGGGCAACTTCGCCCTGCCCAGCCAGCCGTTCCGCTGCCGGCGGGACGGGCACGAATGGCAGGTGCCCTTCGAGGCGGTGGCCTCCGGTCAGCCGCTGGCGTGTCCACGCTGTGATAGCCCGGTCGTCCTCCCTGTCCGACCCGTCGGCCCCGCTCTGCGCGGCCGGGGCTGGGGGCGCGCAGCAAGCGGAGGTCCCTGGCGAGGAGGAAGACCATGATCCTTATCGATGAGGAGAAGTGCTCGGGGTGTGGCCTCTGCCTGGAAGCGTGCCCCCAGGGAGCCATCGTCCTCGGGGAGAGCGGCGCGGCCATCGACCAGAGCATGTGCACCGGCTGCGCAGCCTGCTTGGCCGCCTGCCCGCAGGCCGCTATCTATGAGGTGGAGGCCGCGCCGGTGGCGGTGGCGGCTGTGTCGACCCAGACGGAGCCAACTCAGCAGACGCTAGCCAGGTGGCAATCCACCTTGACCAGGGCTCGACCGCTGTTCGCTTCTACGCTGGCAGCGGCGGGTCCCCTGGCCATGGACGTGCTGGCCGGGCTAGCCCGAAGGTGGCTGGACGAACGGAGCATAGCCCGCAGAGCCGGCGGGTGGCCGGCGACTGGCCGCGGCGGCTGCCGCCGCCGCTGGCGGGGAGGGCGCCGCTGGTAGCCGGCAAGGAGGGACGCAATGTCTGTTCGAGGTGGTTCGGGTCGAGGTGGCGGTCCTGTTGGCCGCGCGGGCGGAGCGAGGGGGTTTCCCTGGGGCCGCAGCCTGGGCGGATCTGTAGTCTGCCGCTGCCCCAAGTGCGGCCATACCGAGCCCCACCGAAGGGGCGTACCCTGCAGCTCGTTCTCTTGCCCGAAGTGCGGGACACGCCTGCGGGGCGAGCACTGCTGAACCGGGCGGCGCCGCCTGTGCAAGTGTTGGCGATGGCGAGTCAGAAAAGGAGATCTGTGAATGAGCTACAGTGAGCCGATCGAGAAGATCAAGCCGGAATCGTTCGACTTGATGCGGGCGCGTCGCTCCCTGCGCGAGGAGCTGGAGGCCATCGACTGGTACCAGGAGCGCATAGACGCCACGGAGGACGAGTCGCTCCGCAAGATCCTCGAACACAACCGCGACGAGGAGAAAGAGCACGTAGCCATGCTGATGGAGTGGATCCGCCAGCACGATCCGGTACAGGACAAGATGTTTGAAGAACACGACTAACGAGAGGAGGTGACATCAGATGCCACTAGGTGACAGGACTGGGCCTTGGGG
>Ga0315279_10003095_pt1 | contig 23797 bp, 26 predicted proteins | sample YL17G06_20_MG_FD_203694 | JGI IMG/M metagenome (GOLD analysis project Ga0315279, IMG submission 203694) | Sediment microbial communities from Yellowstone Lake, YNP, Wyoming, USA - YL17G06_20 | ecosystem: Environmental > Aquatic > Freshwater > Lake > Sediment | place: USA: Wyoming | collected...
ACCGACGATATCCCCGATATCGGGTACGGCGGGCACTTGGGTGACCTGCTTGGCCTCGAGCGCGGATCTCGATCCGGATACTCTGCGGTTCACTTGGGATTGGGGCGGAACTTACAACGTTACGAACCACGCGGTCTCCGTACCTCTTGGATCGCAGGTGACCTCGACAGTGATGCATAACTGGGCGACCGCCGGGACATACCCCGTGACGGTCTATGTGAACGACCTGTCCGGGTTAGCCGGCCACAACAGATCCTCGTCCGTGGACGCAGTGATCACTCCTGGTGCCGTGAACGTCGCACCGACTGCGCTGCTCCTGAGTGCGACGCCATCTACGGCGTATAACGACGCAGTAGTGACGCTGGACGCGAGCGCGATCGATACTGACGGAGACCCGCTGTCGTTCTACATCACATACGGAGACGGTGGCACGGGCGTGGCCTCCACAGCTGGAGGCTCCGCGGCGAAACAGTACGTCACGCCGGCCTTCACGCACTCGTATGCAACGGCGAGCGTGTACACTGTCACGATCCACGTGAACGACGGACAAGGACACAACGTGTCGACGACCACGACCGTGACGATCATCGAGAACCAGCCTCCGACGCTGACGATACAGACGACCCTCAGCGCACGGTACAACGCAACGTTCTCGATGGAGCCGACCCAGGTTGCGGACACCGATGGTGACACTGTGACAGTGTGGTACGACTGGGGCGACGATTCGGCGATGACCGCCGGAGATCCGCTGAACGCGTATGCGGCAAGCCACGTGTATCATGTAACAGGGGTGCTAACGGTGACGGTGTGGGCGGACGATGGTACGGGGCTCGCGGGACACAATGTGAGCCAGAGCGCGGACATTACCATCTCCCAGAACCTGATCCCGCAGTTTAGAGGAGCTGTGACAAAGACTCCGTCGAAGGTGGCCTACAACCAGAGTGAGAGCATCACGTTCGCCTTCACTGTCTGGGACTACGAGGGAGATAATCTCACCCTGGTCATCCAGTGGGGTGACGGCGCTGTCACTACTGAGACGCACAAGCCGGCGGCCGACACAAACTACACGTGGAATGTGTCTCACGCTTACGCCGTTGGGAATACCGATCCATATGTCCTGAACGCGACACTCAAGGATGACATGGACCACTACCAGCAGACTTGGCAAATCGCCCACTCGAACGTCCAGGTAAACAAGCCTAGCGCTCCAACTGAGCCGAAAGGCGGAACCAACTGGGCCCTCATCGGTGGCATCGGGGCGATCATTATCGTCGCGTTGGTAATCATCGCCGTGCTCCTGATGAAAAGGAAGAAAGGAGGAGAGAAGGCCGAGGAGACCGCCGGAGGCATGGAGGGCATGGCCCCGCCGCCGCCTTAGTCTTCAAGGACACTGGTGCGGTAAGCATTGGTCGGAAACCTCTTCCGTCAATTTACCATGGCAATTCAGGTCACAGGTTGAGACCCAGAATCTGTCGAGAAAACGGGTGATGAGCAGATGGCGTCTTTCAGACGAGTCCTAATGAAGAGGATATTCAACGCAGTCATCACCGTTCTCTTGATAATGCTCCTCAACTTCATGCTTTTCAGGGTGATGCCAGGAGACCCTGCCAAGCTTATGACGCCTCACAAGCCCGGCGTATCTGACGCCGTCTACTGGAGGAACGTCGAGATGATGGGGCTCAACGACAGCTGGTACGAGCAGATCGGCAACTACTATTACCAGACTTTCACGCTACAATGGGGTATATCGTTCAAGAGCGAAAAACCAGTTGTCGATGAATTTTCTGAAGCCATAGGTTGGACGCTCCTGCTCTTAGGTACTTCAACAGCCATCACGTTCGCCTTTGGCGTATGGTTAGGTAAGATTGCCGCCATGCGCAGAGGTAAGACCCCGGACGTGACAATCACCGGTGTGGGACTGTTCTTCTACGGCATGCCCGTATTCTGGTTCTCCATCGTTCTTCTCATCATCTTCGTGATGTATCTGCATTGGTTCCCGGTGGGTCAGTACATTGAATCTGGGACAGCGCCGTTCCCGTTGACTCTCGAAAAGATCAAGGACATCATCTGGCACATGATCCTGCCGCTTACGTCCCTCACTGTAGGGTCGATTGCTGGCGTAATCCTGATCATGAGAAGCTCCCTCATAGACGTCCTCACGGAGGACTACATCGTGACAGCGTACGCAAAGGGTCTCACTGAGAAACAGGTCCTCAAGAGGCATGCCTCCCCGAACGCTAGACTGCCGATAGTAACGACTTTTGCGATGGACACCGCATTCATACTTGGCGGCGCATTCCAGGTCGAGTACGTATTCAGCTATCAGGGCATCGGTTGGAAGACAATCGACTCTATAGAGAACCAAGATTACCCGATGCTACAATTCATCTTCTTGATAGGAGGAATTGCAGTCGTCATCGCAAACCTCCTTGCGGACATCGTCATATATTACCTTGACCCGAGGGTGAAGATTACATGACGATGCCTATGCATGAGCCAAGGCCGCCCCCGAGGCCCAACGCGCAGTCCACACCCAAACCGCAGAACAAGAAACAGCGATTCAAGTTCGAGACAGCGCTCCAGAACTTGACAAGGAGGGCACTGACTCCGATTAGTCCGGTTCTGGCAGAGAAGGCCGCGTTGGCAGCGAAAGGGTGGGGAAAGACTACGGATCTATTCCTGAAAACCTGGATGGGAAAGGTTGGCACCATAATAATCCTCATATTCTTGGTAATCGCGTTATATGGAACCTTCGTGGTCCCAAAGTACGTATACAATCCGGCCGACGGCCTGCTCGGACCGTCCTGGTCCCATCCATTTGGCACTGATCATAATGGCATTGATGTCCTGGACAGAGTAATGAAAGGCTCGCTCGCTTCTCTCACAATAGGATTCACCGCAATGGCCGTGTCAATGATACTCGGAGCAGTGGTCGGCCTCGCGTCCGGATTCTGGGGAGGGTGGAGAGACGAGGTCATCATGAGAATCAACGATGTCTTCCTTTCCATTCCATGGCTTGTACTGATGATTGTCATCGCCGCGATACTGAATACGCAGAGCATCTGGGCGGTTATACTCGTGATAGGGCTCACAGGATGGTCGACCACGGCTAGGATTGTCAGGTCCCAAGTCCTCTCGCTCGTATCCAGACAATTCGTCGAGCGGGCCAAGGCCATTGGGTCGGGTGAATGGCACATAATCAGGAGGCACATATTCCCGAACGTGGTCCCTCTTCTGTTCGCCAATGCCATCCTCACGATAGCGATCTCGATCCTGTCGGAGAGCACACTCAGCTTCCTCGGGTTAGGTCCTCAGGATGTGGACACGTGGGGAAGAATATTGGAAGACGCCTACAACCAGGGCTCGGCGACGATTCCGTCCCAGAACCTGTTCATCATAATGCCCGGCTTGGCCATAGTCATCGTCGTGCTGGGATTCACGTTCATTGGGTACGCGATGGACGAGGTCATGAACCCCAAGCTGAGAAAGAGGTAGTTGCGGCTCTTTTTCGACTAGCTGGCACGTTCGGATACGGGTATTCTCAATGTCTGCCGTGCACAGGCTTTGCAGATAAATAGGCCAGTTTGTGTGCAGACGGGTGTTTTGCACATATATCCTTCCTGAAGTTGCCAATCCTTTGCATTACGAGGGGTCATTAAGAAGGTCCTGAGCTTTCGAACTAGGTCCCCTTTCCATTCAGGACGCCGAACCATTCAGGGTTGCGCTTCTGCAGCACTAGCAAGAACTTGCGAGCATCGTCACTCTTGACATTCATGCTCATATCTGATAGTGCCTTTGTTGCTAGTTTGAAGTCAAGCCCTTCGGCGAGGTATGCATTTGCTGCCTTGGCAACGATTTCAAGAAGGAGGCAGTCCATAAAAAGCATTTGCGAAGAGAATCGCGGAGGGTCTATCCAATCGCCACTTCTGAAATCAATGTACATGGCATCTTCTCTTTCTTGCTTGAAATGCCGTCTGATTCGATAGATACGCTCCTTATGCGCAGAAAGGGATGTTCTGAACATCGACAACATGTTTGCCAAAGATGTCTGTTCGGTCGTTCTGAGTGAGGGTTCTATGCCGCTGATGGAGTCGACTATGCGTACAAGGTTACCTTCCACGAAATCCAGCATCTGGCAGCATAAATCTCCGGCCAGGTCACCTTTGGGTTCGTGTAATTCGAATTCCTTGATGCAAATGCTATCAAGGTTTCTTCGTTCAGCGTCGGCAAGGGCCTGCCACATCATGAAAAGCTTGCCAGCCTCTTCGTAGGCGGTCAGATTCAGGATATATGCCGTTCTCAGCATGCTATCCATTCCACCCCTTCCCGTAGCAGAATCCAGCACAGCACGAGAAGCCTCAGCCAGCTCGAAGATATGATCTGCAATCATCTTGCATCCTATCCGAGCCTTTGCAGAGTCGCACGCGAGTGGTTCTTTTACCATCTTGCCCTCCGAATTCGTGACCGTCGACTAGCCACTCACGCATTTCCACCCTATTGGCTTTTCCCAAGGAGGGTTCTGGTACATTTCAGGTGGTGAAAAGGGTATGAATCCAGCGTATTACAAGTCAGGTGGCGCACTTCGGACTGGCAATTCAGAGGGGAATAGGGGGTCTTCTCAATTCGAACTCGTATAGATTCTTCATGGATTCTTTAGCTCTGATTCTCTCTCGATCATATCTTAATATCTTCATTAGGACTCTCCTGTCTTCGAGCCCAAGTGAATTAACCTCACTTTCAGGAACGCCTCTCTGGCGGAATATGTCTTCAGGAATCTGACCCATTATTCTATCCAGCCGATGGTGGACAACATAGTCTCCGTTGTCCTTGACTGCTGCGCAGGCCTTGTGGTCTTCGGGGCGCAAAGAATTCCCTAGTTTGAGCTTCTCTAAACATTCATCTAGGCCAGGGGTTCTGTGCTTGCCTCGATTTCTAATCTGTGTCTTGAACCCCTCAGGGACAATGGCATCTAACAAACAGAACTCCTGAAGCTCGAATTCAACCACCGCCCTAGCCCAAATGCAGCATGGACCATAATGACCCTCGACGAACAACGATTCACAGCAGAACAGCCAGAAGAGATTCTCACCATAGGGATGTGCGAATGGCTCAGGCATAGCAGGATAGCAGGATTTTCGTAGATCCTTGAGTTCAATCAGGTTGGCAACTTGAAGGAAATCAGGGCGTCGAAGACAAGGCGTTTCCTTGAGGTATGCATCGAGCTTGTCGATCTCCTCATCTTTCATACCACGAGCTATCTCACAGTTCTCTCGAAGAAGTTCGATCTCTTTCTTCTCCATTCTATGCCTCTGGGCGCAACTAGCCACCTGGCGAATATAAGAGTATTGACTAGAGGTAACCGAAAGCGATTGCATCACACCTGCGGGAACTACCGCAAAAGCAAATGGGACATGCCGTATCATCAATAGTCAAGCTTAAGCCAGCCAATGGACGGGCTGATTGACAGGTTCCTCGAGACCAAAAATGTACAGTGGGATAGAAATACCTCTCAAGGGCTACCTTCGCTGTAGTGGAGGATTCACTGGGATGGCCGAGGAAAAGATACTCGAATTCTCTTGCCCGATCAGGATCAAGCTCATCCTGCCATATGATTGCGTGCTCGACGAGAAAGCTCTCAAGGAGCGAATCGACCAGTTCGGGCCGCAGCTTTTCATGGGGCTTTGCGACGCTTGTCCTCACTACCAGGAGAGAGGCAAAGAGTCACCACGCGGCTAGATTCCTCTTCTCGCCTCGCTTTTATCTCATTCTCCACCGCGCGGCGCACAAAATCGGGCACGGAGATTACACCCCATTCGGGATGGGACTTGACCAGGCTCTCGACCCTCCTCCAGAGTGCCTTGTCAAACTTCATCGTGATCCTATCATTTTTGGGGGGCATTATATGCTACGCGTAATCATCCTCTGGGCTAGTTATCCCTTCCGATTTCCAGAATCCCCCCAGAATCAACGAAGTCAGTAGTCTAGCTTAATGTATCCCTGTACGCATACAGTAGTACGAGGGCTCTCGTCACGGGGCATGGAGGAACTTGCTTGTCCGATGACAAGGAACCACCGCGAAAGGAGTGTTCTCTTTGCGGGTGCGTGCTTTCGGTCGGCGAATCCGTCTGCCCGCACTGCGGCAACGTTTTCATGAAGGACAAGGGCGCGTGGTTGTGGAGGTTCGCTAATCCTGACCGTGGTGCTGCAGGGAAACAGGTCAATAACCACCAAGCATCACCCACCCAAGGCCCAGGTGACGGACAGCCCTCACCCCCAGCCGAGCCGATGACTTCTGCCATTTCGCAAGTGGGCGAGAAGCTAGCTGAGATCCTTAACGCCTACGAGCATGATCGGACCAGACAGAAAGACGGTTTCATGAAGGATGTTATCCTTTCCCATCAATCCGAGGAATTTGATTGCTTCGAAATAATCGACTTCTCTCGCTCCGGCACGTTATCCACGAACCGGCCCAGGCAGTTCGTTTTCACACTGAAGGACGGGAGTATCGTCGGTCGGGGTCTGTACGGAAAGGGTCCTGGAGAGGACGACCTAGAGGATTCAGAACAGGACATCTGGCGCATATGGCACGTCGTCTGGGCAGAGACGCATCTGAGGTGTCTGCGATGCGGTTGCGAGTGGAAGCCATTGGAGGGAGTGCCGGAGCAGTGTCCTGCATGTCTCGGGATTCTATCTAGGCCTCTTGAGAGACAGGAACGACGAGAGAATTCTTAGGATCAGGACAAGTCTGAAAGCAACCGAGCGGAGCGTTGTGCGATCTGGAAGGCGATGTACCGCTATTTCCACGAGCACAGAGAGGAATTCATGAGTCACTATCACAAGAGGTCCAATGTCGAGTCAGTCTTCAGCATGATGAAGAGAAAGCAGGGCACGCACCTCAAATCAAGGAATGAGATTGCTCAAACCAATGAAATTCTCTGCAAGGCACTCGTGCATAACATATGTGTGCTGATCCAAGAGATCTTCGAATCAGGCATCACTGTCGATTTCCAGGCTCTGGCCGAAGACGAATTAATGTGCAAAATACTTCCATGAGTAATTTAGGTGCAAAGCCCTGTCCACGGCAACCTTTTAATACGGAATTCCGTTATCGAGCCTGCTCGATTCGGAATCAAGCAGAGGTATATCGTTGCCAGCAAAACCAAGAGCGGCTGCCAAGAAAGTCAAGGACAAGTGGAGGGCGAAGGAGTGGTACAAGATATACGCCCCCGACATGTTCAGCAAGATGCAGCTCGGCGAGACGCCTTCGGACTCCGCTGACGGAGTCATGGGAAGGATCACTGAGGCCACAGTGCAGGACCTCACGGGCGATTTCTCGAAGATGCACATCAAGATCAAGTTCAGAGTGACTGACGTCAGAGGTTTGGACGCGCACACGATGTTCGTGGGGCACGACCTGACGAGCGACTATGTCCGAAGGCTCACCCGAAGAAAGAGGACCAAGACGGATGCGGTAGTCGATGTCACGACCAAGGACGCGTGGGAGATACGCGTGAAGCCTATGGCTGTGTCCGAGCAGAGGATACAGGCATCTCAGGAAACGGCCGTTAGGCACATCATGCAGGAAGAGGCAAAGAAGGCCGCAGCAGAGGTCACGATCGGCGAGTTCGTCCGGATGCTCATCATGGGTGAGCTGTCCAAGAGGATATCGGACGCGTCGAAGATCATTGTCCCAATCAAGAGGATCGAGATACGCAGGAGCGAGGTCGTTAGGGCCGGGAAGATGCCTGAGCCTGGTGAGGCGCCCATAATGGCACCTCAGGAACCCGAAGCGCCGGAGGCGCCTGAGGGAGAGATCCCAGCGCCTGCGCCGGAGATGCCAGCCGAGGCTCCAGTTGCCCCAGCCCCCGAAATCCAGCCAGCGCCTGCAGTCGAAGAGGACAAGGAATAGAGCGGCGTCAATGCGCCTGTCCAGATCATCAATGTCGGGGTGGCTCAGCCTGGTGGAGCGTCGGACTCATAGGGAGAGGTCTTGACCAGATGCTCCTAGGAAATCCGGAGGTCACGGGTTCGAACCCCGTCCCCGACACCATTCTTGCGATACCGTTATTGGACCGAAGCAGATTCCCCCGACATCGAAGGGCACCCACATGAGGATCATAATCTACACAGGGAAGGGCGGGGTCGGCAAGACCTCGGTCGCTGCAGCGACTGCCCTCAGGGCAGCTGCGCTCGGACACAAGACTGTCATCATAAGCACTGACGCGGCCCACAGCCTCTCCGACGCTCTCGAGTTCCAGCTTTCTGGCAGGATCACGAAAATCGCCAAGAACCTGGACGGTATCGAGGTCGACATACAGCACGAACTCGAGAACCGATGGAAGGAGATCCAGAGCTACCTGTCTGATTTCCTGGCCTCTCAAGGAATGGACGCAGTCACCGCGAAGGAGATGGCAGTGTTCCCCGGCATGGAATTGATGTCCGCGCTCTTCTATGTGGAGGAGTTCCACAAGGGCAAGATGTACGATACCGTGATCATGGACACGGCCCCGACCGCAGATACTTTGCGTCTTCTAGCGTTCCCTGAGACCGCCAATTGGTACTTCGACCGGCTTTTCCACATGGTCAGGAACGTCATCAAGGTCGCCCGCCTGACTGTGGGCAAGATGATCTCCACGCCATTGCCATCCGACAAGTTCCTCGAGGATCTCGAGAACCTCAGGGAAAGGCTCGGCTATGTCCGCGATCTTCTTACGGATCCGGAGATAACATCGGTCAGGCTCGTGGTCAACCCTGAGAGAATGGTGATATCCGAGACCCAGAGGGCCTACACGTACCTCTGTCTGTACGGATACACAGTCGAGAGCATCGTCATCAACCGGATAGTCCCTGACGAGCTGGGCGGTGACTACTTCGGCGCCAAGCTCGAGGAGCAGAGCAGGTACCTAAAGGTGATCGACGAGGCGTTCTCCCCGCTGAAGACGATTTGCGCCAGGATGATGCCCCGAGAGGTCCTCGGGATCAAGGCCCTCGAAAGACTGGCAGACGAGCTGTTCGGCAAGTGCGACCCGACGGAGATATACTCCACGGAGTCCCCGATGAAGATGTACGACGAGGAGGACAAGAGCGTCCTCGCGATCAAGCTGCCCTTCCCGATGGATCAGAAACTAGAACTATATACACGCAAAGACGATTTGACGGTGCAGCTGGGCGCGTTCAAGAAGTCCATCACGCTCCCGCACTCCATGGCAAACAAGCAAGTGCTCGGAGCCGATATGGAGGACGGCTGGCTCAAGGTCAAGTTCCAGGGTGAGGATCATGGCAAGAGAAAAGATAGGAAAAAGCGTCGAGGCCGCAAAGAGGTTGGAAAGGCACGTTGAGGAGATCGCGACGAAGCTCGCGACGAAGGAAACGATGACGCACTTCGTCAACGCTGGCATGGAGATCGTACAGGCTGCGAGCGCCGCTGTCAAGCAGATGAACGTCCCCGAGGAGACGAAGATCAGGATTCACAAGGCAGAACGCGAGGTTCTGCTTGCGGTCCGAAGCGCGGTCGACGTTGTGCTCTCGGAGATAGATAAGGAGATTCCCGCCAAGAAGGCTGAGCTGAAGAGGATTGAGATCAGACACTTGAAACCGGAGAAGAAACGCAGAGCTAAGTGAGTCTCCTGACCCTAGCAACTTGCCCTCAATGAAAAGGGACGAACGCCAATGGGCAAGATCATCGAGTAAAGAGGGCGCTTCATTTCATGGGCGACTTCGTCCCCAGGTCGAGACTCAATCCGTTCTGCTCGTTCGAGCACATCGATTCTACGACTCAACCACAGGGCTTGGCGACTCGCGCACATCTTTTCTAGATGAACTCCATTACTGAGCAAGACCGCAATTTGCCAGGGAGTTGGATGTCATGGTCAAGATGTTGGTACCGTACCCCGAGAACTGCACTGGCTGCAGATTCTGCGAGATGGCCTGCAGCATATACCACGAAGGTAAGATCAACCATGCGGACGCGAGGCTTCAGGTCCACAGAAGGAACGTCAAGCTGGACTTCGCATCCGTATGCACACACTGCATCTCATGCGGAGAGGACTGCTGCGTCCTGCACTGTCCGGTCGAGGCGATCAAGAAGAAGGATGGCATCGTCTACGTTGACCAGGAGGAGTGCACAGCCTGCGGCACATGCGTAGAAGTCTGCCCGTTCGGCGTCATGCGGATGGAGGAGAAGGCCTTCAATTGCGACCTGTGCGGCGGGGACCCCACATGCGTCAAGTTCTGCCCGATGAAGGCGATAGTCTACGAGGAGCCGAAGCCTGAACAGTACGAGAAAGTGAAGAAGCTGCTCAAGGAGGAGGAGTGAAATGAAGGGCTACATGGGCAAGATCCTCAAGGTGGATCTCACGACCGGCAAGACGAGCACGAGGACCTTCGACGAGAAATATGTCCGAAAGTACCTCGGAGGCCAAGGGTTCGTCGTCGAGATAGTCTATCACAGCGTGCCGAAGGGAGCTGACCCCCTCGGCCCGCAGAATGTGCTTGCCATGGCTGGAGGCGTCTTCGACGGGTTTCCGGTAGGCACCGGAGGAAAGGTTGCTTGGGCAGCCAAATCCCCCGCGACCGGCACGCTGGCCGAGAGCATCATGGGCGGCTCGATAGGGCCAGAGCTGAGACATGCGGGCTATGATGCGTTGGAGATAGTCGGCAAGGCTGACGAGCCGTCATACATCTACATCGAGGACGACAAGGTCGAGATCAAAGAGGCAGCGGACCTTTGGGGCAAGGATACGAGAGTCGTCCCGGAGACGCTGAAGAAGCGCCACGGCTGGGACGTGAAGGTCGCCTGCATAGGCGTTGCGGGCGAGAAGCTCTCCAGGATCGCGTGCATCGACTGTGACGACCGTCAGGCCGGAAGGGCTGGGTTGGGCGCAGTCATGGGCTCGAAGAACCTCAAAGCTGTAGTCATCAGAGGGACCAAGGACCTGGAGCCAGCAGAACCGAAGAAGCTGCTCGAGATTGCATTGAGATATCAGAAGATCTACGAGGCAGCACCGTCGTTCATCGAGGACACGAAATACGGGACTGGCGAGTTCCTTGGCTGGGTCAACAAGGAAAAGGGAGTCTTTCCGACTAGGAACTGGCAGGAGGGCTACTTCAAGGAGAGGGAGAGTATCGATCCCTACTCGTGGGCGCCGAAATACGTGACCAAGAACAAAGCGTGCTTCGCGTGCACAAAGCCATGCGGGAAGCTGTTCGAGGTCAAGTCGGGCAAGTTCGCCGGAGTCGCCATCGACGGAATCGAATATGAGACGCTCTACTCGCTCGGCGGGGCGTGCGGCAATTCTGATGTCGAATCGGTCGCGAGGGCGAACGAACTGTGCGACCTGCTTGGGATGGACACGATTTCTGCAGGCGTCACTGTCGGTTTCGCGATGGAACTGATGCAGCGCGGAATCATCACCGAGAAGGAAGTCGGGTTCAAACTAACATGGGACAACGCCTCCGATGCCGTGCCCAGGATGATAGAGATGATGGGCAATAGGAGGGGGTTCGGCGATATCTTGGCCGACGGGGTGAAGGTCGCGGCGATGAAGATCGGCAAGGGAGCCGAGAGGTACGCCGTCCATACGAAGGGCATGGAACCTCCCGCGTACGATGTGAGGGGCATGAAGGGACACGGACTCGCGTATATGACCTCCACGAGGGGCGCCTGCCATCTGAGGGCCGGGTTCTACGCGCCCGAGCTGGTCGGCAAGTTCTGGAAATGGGAGGGCATCGATAGGTTCTCAACGGCCAACAAGGGATTCATGGTGTCTCAGACTGAGAACTTCATGTGCGTCTACGACTCGGTCGGACTGTGCAAGTTCTCGAGAGGGTTCTTCTTGATCGCGAAACTGCCGGAGGTCATCGAGGCGATTACCGGCCTCAAGTTCACCGAGGATGAGCTCCTTAAGATCGGGGAGAGGATACACAACATGAAAGGCAACTTCAACGCTCGCGAGGGCGTGACCAGAAAGGACTGGCTGCTACCGCCAAGGATCATCGAGGACCCGATACCGGATGGACCCTCCAAGGGATCGAAGATATCGGTCGACGAGATGAATCTCATGCTCGACGACTACATGAAGGCCCGTGGATGGACTAAGGACGGCGTCCCAACCCCGGAGAAGCTGAAAGAGCTGGACATAAGCTAGGCTCAGCTCCTGCTCAAACCTCAGAAAACCCTCTTCCTGCTATATCCAGGCGTTCAGATCATCTTGATCGTATCTGCTAGCTCGTAGAGCTTCTTCAAAGCGATGCTGGAGTCGCCCTTCCTGCCGACCACTGCAACGATCAACGCCTTCCTGCCAGCTCCGACCACGACCATTTTGGCGTCTTCGGCATCCACGACAACGTGGAGAGGCGTGCCTATTCGAAGTTCCGAATGAGCTGTCGATGCGGCTCCAAGAAGGGTCGCGCACATTATTGCGAACGTCTCAATCGATACTCCTTCCGGGACATCCGCTGCGATGACCAATCCGTCTCTGCTGATTACCGCAGACGCGATTGCACCACAGCTTTGCCTGAGCGCTCTGAGTGCTGGCTTCAACTCCATCCTATTCTCCCCCGACCGGTTCCAGCTTGAACACACAGTGCTTGTCGCCCTTGCTCACGCACTCGATCTCCTCGCAGTGCAGACGTCTGTGGGTCTGAGACTCGTACACCTTTCGGACGATTCCCCTCAACCTGTGGCATGTCGCGCCATCTGCCTGTCCAGACTCTATCGAGCCTTCGGCAACCGCGGTCGATTCCTGGAAAACTATATTGTCGACCCAGCCTCTGGCACGCAAGAGATTTGCGCACACTTCGAAGTATTTCTCCGGCTCCTGAGAGGCTATCTTCGCCATCTCATCGCCGAGGATCATACCCTCCCTGAAGAACAGACCGTAGCAGGCTTGAGACATGACTCCCTCGTAGAGTTTCCTGATCTGTTCGAATTCAGATTGGGAGAGCTTCACAAACTTCATGGGTTCGTCTCACGGATTTGAGTAGTGGATATATAAGGTTTGGTTCAGCTTTCTCGGCCAGTAGGGCTCCTCCAAAGCCCGATCTTGAGCCAGCCGATGGCAACTCCCTGCCAGATGGGCTGCCTGAGATTTGATGTATCGCCACGGAGTAACATCTATCTAAACCGCAGCCTCTTGTTGGTAGTAGAGGAATTTGAATGAGGCGCAACAACCTTCTGAAGATCGTCTCAGCAACCATCGTAAATGTTGCTTTGGTAGCCCTCATCGTGAAGTATGCAGGTGCAAACCTGAACGTCCTGTTCTACGCTGCCTTCTTCATGTTTGCTACACTATGGGGGCTCTTATTCTACATTATTCCCCGCCTTGACACGGCAGCGGGGACGCCAAAAGAAGTCCTCCAAGATCTCGCACACCGCCTTAGATCGGGGAATTATCGAGTGACTGAGGAACCTGGAAAACTGTCAATACAGATCACTCCGTTGGTTGCAATCAAGGTCCATGCTGTAGCAGATGGTGCGAATTCGGAGATTCTGTACCAAGCAGACGCTACGCCCGGAGGTTGGACCGTTCTTGTTCTACTGTTTCTCTTCACACGTGGCTTCGCGGGCTTTCCCATGGCTCTGTATCATTTCCTGAAAGCCAGACGATTCGCTGAAGATCAACTGCGTCCACAATTGCCAAAAGGCGGAGTACCCCGGGCGAAAGTCGGAGCAGGTGATATTCGAGATCGATTGATCGACTCACTGTCCGAGGGCCACAGACTGGCAGCTGAAGCCTACGAGGCCACGCAATCGAGATACGAAGATAGATGGTTGTCACTGGGTTTCGGCGCCATTTTCTTGTGGATGATCTTATTGATGACCCTCGGTGTTGGCCTACAAGCCACTCTGACCAGCAACCCTGCATATCTGCTGATCATTCCGTCTGCAATAACGTTAGCGATACTTATCCCGTCTGTCTGGTCAACACGGAAATGGTTCAAACCGCGAATTCACGATTACCGCGAGTGGGCGGATCGGCTTCGCGAAGCTCTAGAGAAGGAGACCGCGCATGAAACGATAGAGTCACCAGAATCCAGCGCATTTGAGCTCATAGTTCAGGCGTATAGACTGGTTCCGACATGGCTAGAGGCGCGTCGCAAGGGAAGCTTTTCCAGGGAGTCTGGGGCATGGATGCTGATCTTCACGGGCGCAATCTTCGCTGCTTGGCTAGTCGTGATTGCCATCATTCTGCATACGTTCGTGATTTGGAGTCTGGTTCTGCTAGTCGGCGCAGCAGCCCTGACAGGTCTCTGCTACCTACTCTATTCCAGACTAAAAGAACGAGCCAACGAGGAGGGGGTCCGAACACTCAGAGACTGGAACTACCGGCTTGACGTCATGCACCAGAAGATGGTGAAGTATCTCGAGGAGCTGTGAGACCATGGCAGGCGCTCCATCCCTTGAGAAGCCGGATCTCTACGTACTCGCACGCCATCTCGAGAGGTTGTGGCGAGAGGACGAGCCAATGCTCAAGACAAGGCTGCAAGTTGCGGCAAACGTCAACTACGATGTCTTCAATCGTTACCTCTCGTGGATGTTGAACCGCAATCTCGTAGTCTTGGAGAACTCCGATGACGGCCACGAACGCGTGGTCCTAACCGCAAAAGGACGCGAAGCCTACCTGAAACTCGTCCAGTGGATCAATGAGGTCATCAAGGAAGAGTTGCCCAAGTAGCGACTGAATGCCGTAAAGTCTTTTATAAAAGTGACTCCATCCGAGCAAGAGCACGATGTTCACGGATGAGGATGGCAAGCTGGCGGTGAAGATTGCACGCGCCACTGTGGAAAGCCATGTGAATCGAACGAAATCCGCGGAGCAGAAGACGCCAGCCATTTTCAATGAGAAATCAGGAGTGTTCGTGACTCTCACTAAATACCCAGGTGATGAGCTGAGAGGATGCATCGGCTACCCTGAACCGATCATGCCGCTCATCGACGCCTTGAAGGACGCTGCGGTAAGCGCTTGCTCCAGAGACCCGAGGTTCCCCCACGTGAGACCAGAGGAACTCAAGAAGATCAAGGTTGAAGTCAGCCTGCTCACGCCTCCCAAGGAAGTGTCCGTGAGGAAACCAACGGAATACGTTTCCAACGTGAAGATTGGGGAGGACGGGCTCATAATCCAGAGAGGATTCGGTAGAGGCTTGCTTCTTCCTCAGGTCCCAGTAGAGTGGGGATGGGATGCAGAGGAGTTCCTGTGTCAGTGTTGTCTCAAAGCCGGTCTGATGCCGGATGCTTGGCTTCAACCAGACACCAAGATATTCAAGTTCCAGGCAGAAGTATTCTCCGAGGACGGGCCAGGCGGGGACGTGAAACGAAGGACACTCAGTGAAGAACATGGAAGTTGTAGTCGAAGGTAACTGCTACGTCTCTGGCAGACTTGAGAGGTGCTGCGTAGGCATCGAGAACGGAAAGATAGCGAAGATAGCGAAAATACTCGAAGGGGACAAGGAATACCATTTCGGATCCAAGCTGATTCTTCCGGGAGCGATTGATGCACACGTACACTTCAGAGACCCGGGAATGACCCAGAAGGAGGATTTCGCAACTGGATCGCTGGCCGCTTTGTACGGAGGTGTGACATGCGTCTTCGACATGCCCAACACCAGGCCTCCTACGACGACCGTCGCAGCCATGAGGGACAAGAAGAAGATCGCCTCGGCCAAGAGCATGGTGGATTTTGGCCTTTTCGCGGGCGTGAGGCCGGGTATGGATGTGGCTGGACTCGCAGAGGAAGCCATAGGCTTCAAACTCTACATGGCCAGCACGACAGGGGAACTCCTTGTTCCTTCGCTGGAGACGATCAAAGGGGAAATCTCAGCGATAGCTGGCACCCGCAAGGTCTTGGCGGTGCACGCAGAGGACGAATCCATGCGGAAGAAGGAGATTGAAAAGGACCTCGAGGACCATCTTAGGAACAGATCGAATGAATGCGAGAGGACTGCGATCAGAAAGGTGAAGGAGACCGCGAAAGGTTGCCGTCTACATATTTGCCATGTCTCGGCCAAGTCGTCGATCCCGCTCATCCAAAGGGTCCCTGATCTGACCTCGGAGGTGACGCCCCAACATATCATCCTGGATGTGTCCAGCCGTCTAGGGAAACTTGCCAAGATCAATCCCCCGCTTCGGAAGAGGGAGGACAGACACGCGCTGTTCCAGGCTCTCAAGGAAGGCACTTTCGATATCATCGCGTCTGACCACGCGCCCCACACGATTGACGAGAAGCACGAGGACTTCGACTACGCCCCGACGGGCATGCCAGGCGTCGAGACAATGGTCCCAATGATGCTTCAGCATGTGAAGGATAAGCATCTCGAGCTTTCTGGATTTGTACGGATGCTCTGCGAGCGGCCCGGCGAGATCTACGGTATCCGCAAGGGAAGGATAGCTCTAGGATACGATGCAGACTTGATGGTCGTGGATACCTTCGCTGGCACTATCATCAGAGCAGACAGCCTCCACTCGAAATGCGGATGGACGGCCTTCGAGGGCGTTCCCGCCATATTTCCGCAGACAGTGTTCCTCAGAGGACAGCTGATGATCGAGAACGGCGGCCAGGTCGGCGAAAGGGCGGGAAGGGACGTTGTTGGCTAACCCCGCCACGCCCCTCGAGATAGACTACTCCGAGGTAGAGGGAAAGTCATACAGATGCATCGATGGGTGCGCGCTGTGTTGCCTGTGCCAACCTGAGCTCCTTCCGAGCGAAGAAGAGAGATTCAGAAAGGATTCTCGATTTGCTGATGCGATAGCTGACCGACACATATCTCCCGACGTGGATGGCGCCGCCCTGAAACTCCGGGGAGCTCACGGGGCGTGCTACTTCCTATCAGACAAGCGATGCCGAATCTACAACGATCGTCCTCACTACTGCCGATCGTTCCCGGTCAATGTGTTCGTCGGCTGGAGGATTCAATTGAATGTCAACCTATCTTGCAGAGGAATCGGGTTGGATGGGGAGAGCCTGGGCAACATTTCTCGAGACATCATAGCGAACTACGGCGAGCCAAGGCTGAGCTCAGAGTTGGAGAGCGCTAAGAGTGTCTTCACGGAATTCGTGAGGAACACGCGGGATGCCTGGGTCGCCCAATCGTTCTCATCTGTACGGGGAGCTGGGCATTCGCTCTCAGACGAACTGGTCGACGAACTTGGCCTGAGCAGGGTTCTTGCATACGCAGAGCACGGAAGAACCAAACAGAACGCACCTGCAAACGAGATCGCGAAGATAGTACGAAGGACCGAGCCAGATGCCGACCTCGAGGAGAGAGCGCTGATAGACGGGACAGAGCTGTTCGACCTGCCAGACCTCTCGCTCCTTCCGATCTACATTGATGACAAGAACGACTGGAAGATATTCCGCCTGGTCGGGAAGGAGATCGTTGGATACTCTCTATCTGAAGACGGAAGGATTGAGGAGTCCTCAAGGACCAAACCCTCGGAAGTTGAGCTTCTGCCCATCACTGCTCCTGGACGCGTGGCGTTCAAGAACTACATGGCGATCGTGAACTCACGGGATTGTTTCCTTGGACATGCTGCGTACCTATGTGACATGGAGGGCTATGAGTACAATTTCGCACAGGTGTATCTCGGAGCTTTGGCGAACAACGCCCTCGACCTATGGTGGAGAGCGTCGTTCTTGGCGAAGCTGAACTGGAAAAACGAGCTAGATGCCCACGAGATCCGAGAGGGCATCATATTCTTCGACATGGACCTCATGGACCTGCCGACGATTGGAGCTTTCATCTAGATTGCGGGGAACGATGGAAAGACGGATGCTCAAGGGCTGGATATCGCAGACTGGAGCCAGCCCTTGTTTGGCTCATCTTATCTCAAGCGCCTGAAATCCAGAATCTGGATCGTTCCCAAAGGCATCGAGCCTTCCCCTGATCTTCCACTGATGACTGACTTGCCCGTTGTATGTCGGCTGGCCGGAGGGCACCTGGATCGTCGCGTCGAAAACCTTGGTCTCGCTTGGCTGCAACACGAATGCGGGACCAACCGGAATCGATTGCTTCACAGTCTCACGGCGGAGATCTGCCTCGAGCCCGCATTTCTTGCATTTGACCTTGCCATTCTCCTCAGCAATCACGTCAACGAAGACCCCGCCAGACTTGACCTCTTTGCCCATCGAAACGACGGTGACCTTCACGGCCACTGAATCGCCAGGCCTCACAGACTGATGAGGGTATTCGATGCTCACTTTCGCCGCGCCGCCCGTCATGGCGGTTCCCACGGATTTCACCTTGTCGAGAAAGCCCATTTGCACACCGTTGAAAGCTACGAACATAGTGCGTATTTGATGGTTGCGTCCACGTAGCCACCCAGGGCAATTCGAACCCGGCCTCAATTCGTATGCCAATTCCAAGGAATCGCCGTTTTCCGGAAATCGAATCAGGGCTCGTTCCACGGTTTTCGTACTGAACACCCAATGAATTCATTTCTGTTCGAACCGGCGGTATCGAAAGCGTTATGAATACGAAATCATTGTACTCTTTTCGAACATTGTCGGGGAGGAAGCTCTTGACCGAGAAACAAACGGCCGTCACTCTAGACAAAAGCGACAAAATCATTCTGAAGATGCTTCAGGAGGACTGCAATATCAGCTTGAAGAAGATTGGGGAGAAGACCGGTCTGTCATCGTCAACCGTCCACTACAGAGTTAACAGACTGATCGAGGAAGGGGTCATCACTGGGTTCAAGGCGACCGTTGACCCGCTGAAAGTCGGAAAGGAGATACTGGCCATCTCTCTGGTGACTGGAAGATACGGTCCGGAGTACTCCAAGAAGATCGGAGAGAGAATCGCCAAGATACAGGGTGTGTGGGCAGTCTACTTCTTGCTGGGGAACATCGATTTCGCGGTCCTTCTCAGAGCGTCCTCAAGAGAGGAGCTGAAGGAAATCGTGGACGCTTTCATCAAGATCGAAGAGGTCGAGAGGAGCAACACGTACCTGATACTCGAGCGTCTGAAGGAAGACGCGACGGTCCAGCTCTGAGTGGGAATCGCTACAAAACGGGTAAGCCAGCAGTCGCAATCCGTGCCGAAGTCAAACCGAAAAGCTTTAAGTACAGTACCTGTTATCACGAGATAGGTGTGTTAATTTGATCAAACCCCTGGCTGTTCTGAACAAGTCGATTAATCAGCAGGTCATCGTCGAGCTGAAGGGGAAGAGAGGATACCGCGGCGTTCTCGACGGCTACGACCCGCACATGAACCTGGTCCTGAAGAACGTCGAGGAGACCTACGAGAACAATGTCGTGCGAAAGATGGAGTCCACGATAGTTCGCGGAGACAACGTAATATACATTTCACCGTGAGGTAGGGTCGAATGACGAAGGGAACTCCATCGATGGGTAAGCGTGGCAGCAAGAAGACCCACATAGTCTGCCGACGATGCGGCAAGCGCGCATATCATGTGAGACACAAGGTCTGTGCTTCGTGCGGTTTCGGGGCAACAGCTAAGCTGAGACAATACAATTGGGCGAAACAGCATTGATGTGCACATTCCGGATAGGGGGGGTAGAGGTCAATGGAGCCTGATCACCCACAGGAAGAGTGCGGTGTTTTCGCAATAGCTTCCGTCGCGAACGTCTCAATTGACATCTTCTACGCCCTCAGAGTGCTCCAGCACAGAGGCCAGGAATCGGCCGGGATCGCAGTCTACAACAACGGGATCAAGGCCATCAAGGGCATGGGCCTAGCCCATCAGGCGCTCAAGACCGACGACGTGAACAACCTGAAGGGACAGCTGGGAATAGGTCATGTCAGGTACTCAACAGTGGGATCGTCCAACCTGGAGAACGCGCAGCCCATAGTGGTTTCCACGAACTACGGCGACATTGCCCTCGCGCACAACGGAGAGATAGTGAACGCAGACAAGATCATGGACGAGTTGAAGAAGAAGGGCTGGGCGTTCATCACATCTTCAGATTCTGAGATCGCCGTCAGGCTTCTCGCGAACGACATCGCGAACACCGGCGATCCCGTGAGGTCCCTGAAGAACCTCATGTCCATGCTGCAGGGTTCGTACTCGATGACGATCATGATCGACAACCGGGTCTTCGCGATCAGAGACCCGCTGGGTTTCCGCCCGCTGTGCGTCGGGAGAACGAAGTCTGGATTCGCAGCTGCTTCCGAGAGCGTGGTGTTCGACACCCTGGGCGGAGAATTCATCAGAGATGTCGAGCCTGGAGAGATCGTCGAGATGCTCCCGGGCGAGATAAAGTCGATAAAGACAGGCCTGTCCAAGGGAAAGGCCCACTGCATGTTCGAATGGGTCTACATCGCAAGGGCGGATTCGTGCATTGACGGCAAGCTGGTGTATGAGGTCAGGAGCAGGATAGGCCAGCGCCTCGCAAAGGAGCAGCCGGTCGATGCTGACGTTGTCGTCCCAATCCCCGACTCCGGGAGATCGCATGCGATCGGATACTCAGAGGAGTCGGGCATACGATACTCTGAAGGGCTGATGAAGAACAGGTATGTCGAAAGGACTTTCATCATGCCGGAGCAGTCGGACCGTGTCACGAGCGTAATGCTCAAGCTGAACCCTCTGAAGAGCGTCATCAAGGACAAGAGAGTCGTCCTCGTGGACGACTCGATCGTCAGAGGCAACACCATCCGACAGATAGTGCAGATCGTGAGGAACGCTGGGGCGAAGGAGGTCCATGTGAGAGTGGGATCTCCGCCGATCAGGGCTCCGTGCTTCTTCGGCATCGACATGAAGACGAGAGAGCAGTTCGCAGCCACGGGCAGGACGATCGAGGAGATCGGCAAGATGATCACGGCCGACAGTCTCGGGTACATCTCGGTGGAAGGGCTCGTGGACGCGATCGGGCATCCTGCGAGCGATCTCTGCCTCGGCTGCCTGACGGAAGAGTATCCGATGTCTGTTTCTGGTGAGAAGGTCAGATACCAGCAGAAGCTGGATTCGTTCGTATGAGCCATCCGGTGCGAATCAAGACGCTCGGCAAGTTTTAACTATGTCTACCATATACATCGCACTCTACATGGGCCGGTAGATCAGCGGCAGATCGCCCGCTTGGCATGCGGGAGGTCGCGAGTTCAAATCTCGCCCGGTCCACACTCACGCGTAGCCAGTCAGATACTTTTTAGGCTCAATTGGACCGGATTTGTCCGATTTGACCTTTCCGGACCTAGAGGACGGATTAACCGAACGCCATGCTCGGTCTATCTCCTCCCGCACCATCGCATCCGATTTTCGGCAGTAGTAAGTCTCCGTGGTTTTTGTCGACGAATGCCCCATACTTTTGGACACGGCGTCGATTGTCGCTCCCCGATCGAGAAGAAGCTGCCCGTAGGTCCGTCTCAGGCTCCGGATGTCGAACTTCACGCCCGACAGCCGCTCTACACGGCGCTTGAGCGAACCTATGCCCTGCGCGGTGTAGAAGTCCATCCTGCCCCTCGGGGAGATGCTGGGGACGAGGGGGATGACGTCCTCGCGGATGTCGCGCCGGTACATCATCTCTGCCCGGGCGGTCATGTAACGGACCACATACTCTCTGGCTGGCTCTGGTATGTACACGACCCTCTTTTCGCCCCAGCTGTCCTCCCCCTTCGGGTGGCGAACCCTGATGGTCCATTCCCGCATATCCAGGTCTTCCAAGTGAGCGAGCCTTAGCTCGCTCATCCTGAGGCCGCAGTATCCATAGATGGCCATCAGGAATCCTACGACCCGTCCTCTCCAGCCAGACATGGCGTCCGCGGCCGCCAAGATCCTTTGGAAGTCGTCCTCCGGCAGGGAAGGCAACCTTCGGACGCGCTGCATGGGTATTGCCTGCTTGTTCTTCTCTCGGAGGTTGGCTATTACGGGGTTGCCGCACCAATCGAGGAAGACCTCAAGCTGGCCTAGCTGCTTGCTCACCGTGTTGACGCTCAGGCCTCTCCCTCTCATGTCCTTCAACAGCTCCGTGACCTCCAAGATGCCCATCTTCATCGGGTTGTCCGTCCGGATCTTCTTCTCCTTCTTCAACCGCCGTAAGTCCGCGCCGAGTTTCCTGAGCTTCCTGTGCCTTTCCGCGACGGTCGCTGGGGAGTAGAACCCCTCGCCTTCCGCAGTGTGGCGCGCCAGGAGCGTCATGAAGGGGTTGCAGCCCAAGGACCATCCCCTCCTCTTCCGGCCGGGTTTTCGGCGTTTTCTGCCCACGGAGGCCTCACCACAGCCGCCTTCTGCCTGTTGGACGGCATTAGATCGGCGCTCCGCGCCCTGTTCGGGCGCAGAGCCATGACCGCGAGATGAGGGCTTAATCCTTGCCATTTTCTTCAGCCAGAACAAAGTCTATCCACATGGATGGATTCGAACAAAAATAGGAAGAGAGGATGCTGGTGATGCAACATCCAATTCAGACAAGCGGAGAATCTAACCTTGTGGAAAGATTACCGATTCGGTCACCCACTCTCCTCGGCGTCTTCTTCGCCATCCATGCCTTCGTCTTCGTCCATCTCCTCCACGAACTGCAGTAGGAGATGAATCACGAATTCCTGTAGAGTGACTCCTCTTTCCCGTGCGGTTGCGTTCAGAACTCTTGCAAGCTCCCCTCCAATTTCTATGGTTTCGCTTTCCATATTTTCACTGAGCATTGATTTGCCCAAGATCGACTAGCTCCGCCATTGGAGATATTTTGAGATGTGTCGGAATTTTCCATCTTCTTGCAGCATCTCAATCGTCTTGAACCGCCCCAGATGTAGTCAAGCTGGGTGTGAAAAGTTAATCCGAGACCCAGGAAACAGATTGGATTAATTACGTGATATCGAACGCCGAAAAACTTCCAATTTCTGCTGCTCCTGACCTCCTTTCACTCTTCTCCATCCGGCGACATCCCTGTGGAGCTCCGGTTCAGCGTTGGGGCTAGTAACCATCCACTGAGAAACCATGCATGCTCCACTTCCTTCGCCTGAAGGGCTATGTCTGCTCTTTCTTCATTCTCCCTCTCGAATCTTTCCACATGTCTGAACTGACCGCATCATCTCGATCGAGCCGAACTTGGCCTTCATTCTGATTTCCTTTGTTCGGCCAATGCCCGATATTGCCTGATGTAGCATTTCCAGCACAATCCCTTCGCCTTCACCTCTGCCCTCCCGCACCTCGAGCACAGATGGCCAGCGCAGTACCTTCTTGGATGTTCCACGGGGATCCCACATATCAGGCACCGATGCCGCTCTCTCTTCTCCGCCTCACGTCTCCTTCTGAGTCGCCAGTACTGCCGACGCTTCAGGTCCTGCGAATAGCGGAGGCAACTACGCGAGCAGTACGGTGAGTTAGCTCGTTCTGGGGGCTTTTGGATTGCGCAGACCAGACAGAATGACCCGTATTTCCTTTTCACGCGCTTGTGGATTGACATATCGATACACCTTTGACTTCCTTTTCGTGAGGGCCAAAAACGCCCTCTGCGCGCCAAAATGATCTAATGTTTCGAATGCTTCAAAGGTGCTCGAATCGTTTCTCAAATCGCTGAGTAGGCCGTTTGGAAATACTCTCGACGTGTAGATTAAACCTCCGCTGGCCATGCCAAGATTGACTGAAACAAGGGTGAAGACTAAGAACCCTTGAGGGGCATCCCAGATAGTAACGGGGGGCAGAGGGATTTGAACCCTCGCCTAGCCAGTATGTCGGAAGTCTGCGAAAATCAAGCGGAATTTCGTACCGGGGTCAAACCTTTTCCTTTCCTCCCTCTATGTTGAAGAAGGCCACTCACATCTCGTCTGATTGCGTTTCATCCTCTTTGTTTTTGCCTCCGGTCGTCGACTCGATCAAGGGGTTTGTCGGACAAGCCTCTATTCGCGGTCT
>Ga0315279_10003096_pt1 | contig 23793 bp, 21 predicted proteins | sample YL17G06_20_MG_FD_203694 | JGI IMG/M metagenome (GOLD analysis project Ga0315279, IMG submission 203694) | Sediment microbial communities from Yellowstone Lake, YNP, Wyoming, USA - YL17G06_20 | ecosystem: Environmental > Aquatic > Freshwater > Lake > Sediment | place: USA: Wyoming | collected...
ATGGTTCATTTTTCACAATAAATAAGGTAACACTTTTCAAACACAATGTGGAAACATACTCCACTTATAGTGTGGTAACATATTCTTATGCAAACTACACTTTCGCTCTGACAACGCTTCCCAATATGCTTTAACTATAGCATAATGTCTCTTTTGTTTGACGAACTGATGTGAGATTATAGTTACTATCATAAGGCTCAAGTGATTGACCAATCTCTTAACCATACAAACGAGTCATAACATTCTATCGCTTGCTGTTCCTTTGCTTTGGCAGATGCCAAATATGCACTTTCAGTGGTCGTCCTATACGTCTAGGAAGTCCTTTGTTAGGTGTTTTAGATTCTTCATCTAACGCTCGTATTGCTCTATTGCCTTATATGCGGATGATTCCAGTCTGCATATTAATCGACTCACGAAACAGATCAGGTCGTAATGGAACAGTCAATCCAGCTTGTTTTACACCACCACGAGCACCATCTAAAGCTACATCAGCAAATTGTATGCCTCGCTCTTGGAGTTGAAGGAAGCTAACTGCATCTCTGCTTTTCTGTGGTGATAACTGCAAATGTCCGTCCATCTACCACAGTCAGACATGGATGACATCCCTGAAATATCAGCTTCACCTAGGTTGTTTTGGAAATTCTGACTCATTAAGTTTATCAGCAGACTTACCAGCAATCTTCAGAGATTGGCTGATGAATCCGATGGATGAATATCCAATATTTCATTGTATACCTCTGACACTGCCGGGAATGACAGTAGCTAATACAGTAGCTAATGTAGTTATCGTTCTTTGGATATGGTTATCATCAACATATAGTTAGGTTCAGGACCGGGAGATTGAGCATAGAGTAAAGCATTTTCAGCTTTATCCGCAATCTGATAAAGGAATTTTCTAGATACCTTATATGTTTCAGCCTTGTTACCATACCCCAAGGTCGAGAGTCACTTAACATTTGCGTAGCCAATTGGAATCTAGTTGACAGGTCAATATGAGTTAAGCGATAATGTGTTGTCATAATGGAATCTCCTATGTTTGAAGTTTATGTTTATTTTCTAAGGAGATTCCTTATAATTTTTTGTCTATTTTTTCAAGTGTTTTGTTACCTTAATTTTGAACCATGCCAAAAATGTATCAGAGAACAATAGAACATTCGATGGTTAGACTTGGGTTAGCTGTTGTTGCAAGCCCTCTTGAAGTAGGGGCTGATAAAGCTCCATTTTTGCTTAAAGATTTGCAGACGAACCTGAGTAAAACACATCTGGAAATATATCCTTATCATCATCCTGTCAATAGCCCGATAGAAGCTATCAATGCTGGCAGAATGTTCTACGATAATCGGGTTCATGCTATCTGCGTGATCTCCGCATCTTGGTTCGAGGATTACCTCGTTTTGGACATGCTGGAAGAATGTGACGTGCCAATTATAGTCTGGGGTCTGCCGGGAATGGAGACAGGGTCTCTGTGCGGAACACAACAGCTTGGATTCATGCTAAAACAGCTTTCAAAGCCTTTCATCACTATATATGATGATCTCATATCTGATTCAGTTCTTCCGTTTCTCAGCTCCGCTGTTCTTCCGTTGCTCGGTGGAACGAGATCAGCATTAAAGCGAGTGATGGAGTATTCATCGGCATCTATGGTTCGGTATCGTCTCCGAAGATCAAGGATCGGTAATCTTGGTCATCGTGTCGAAGGTATGACTGAGACAACCGTTCACGAGCTTGCATTGAAGAAAATTTTTGGACCAAGAGTTGTCAGTATTGATACAGGTGTTTTTCTTGATAAAGTCGCATCATCCGTTTCTGATTCGGAAAGATGGAATGGAATTAAAGAGCAAGTTGGTAAAGTTATTTCCGCAGTTGAAGATGTTCTTGAGTCAATGAAAGTTTACACAACACTGAAATTAATCATAGAAGAAAAACTTCTTGATTCTGTTGCCATCGGATGCTATCCACATCTGATGGGAAAAGTCTGCCTGTCAGCATCATTACTTGGTGAGGAAGGTATACCCATTGCCTGTGAAGGTGACGTAAATGGTGCTTTAGGAATGATGATACTTAGTTGGCTGACGTCTGAACCTGTTCATAATACTGACTTGCTGAATCCTGTTCCAGAAGATAACGCTATTGTTTTCTCTCACTGCGGATCAGGTGGTTTCTCCCTTGCAAGAAGCAAAGACGAGATCACACTTGCCCCTGTTAGGCTTATGGATAGAGGACTTTGTTGCCTGTTTACAGCCAAACCCGGTGACGTAACGCTTCTTAATATCGTTCCAACCATTGATAGCTACAAGATGGCTGTGCTTGAAGGTATTGCTCTGGAAACTGATATGGTTTTTCCGGGGAATCCGCTTAAAGTGCAGTTTAAATCTGATTACAGAGACATCCTTTCGTGGATCATAGATGAGGGATTAGGGCATCACTGGATGGCAGTCTATGGTTTGCATAAGGATGCAATAACCGACCTTGCAAAGATGGTTGGTTGTGGAATAGTATGGAGTGCGTAGGCTTACTACGCACTGCTGTGAACCCCAAAATTATTTACTGACCGTAATCGTTAAAAAATGGTTTTTTTGTAGGATGGGTAAAGGGTTTTAGCTTATATTGATTTGGCTTCTACCATAAGCAATGACTGATTAATAAATTTCAAATAACGGATCAAAACCCTTTACCCATCCTACCATTGTGCCAAAATGGCATTTTTTAACGATTACTGACCAAAGCCTTGTTCTTTTAGCCAGCGAGAACATTCATAAGTCCATGGTAGCCATTTGGCTGGATCATATTCACCACTGCCAAGCCCAAGTCCATGACCGCCTTTTTCGTAGATGTGCAATTCAAATGGAACGTTGAATTTTTTCAAAGCCAGTGCAAATTCAATGCTGTTTTCCGCTTTTACTCCGCCATCCTCGAAGGTATGCCACAAAAAGCATGGTGGAGTGTCTGATTTAACCTGAAGTTCAGTAGAGAGCAAATTGAGCAGATCAGGTGATGGATTACTGACGATCAAAGCCTCACGACAACCAGCGTGACCTATCTCTGTTGACATGCTTATGACTGGATAGCAAAGAATGCCAAGATTTGGACGAGAACTTTGCCGATCAATCGGGTCGCTTGAATTTGGTTGACCATTATCGAAATGCGTCAATATACACGAAGATAAATGTCCACCGGCAGATGACCCCATAACACCGATTCTGTTCGGGTCAAGTTTCCATTCATCAGACATGGCACGGACGTACCGTATTGTACGGGTTACGTCATTTAAAAATACCGGGTGATGATAACCACCAGACGCAAGACGATATTTTAGGACGATGCCAGCTATCCCCTGTTCGTTAAGCCAGAGGGCATAATGTTCGCCTTCATGCGGTGCTAGACCATGATACCCACCGCCCGGACAGATTATGACAGCGGCGCCGGTAGCTTTTGAGGACTCCGGGAAGTAGATGGTTAAAGTAGGTATATCTTTATCTTCATTTCCTATGGCGCCGGGTGCGTCATCTTGCCATAAGCGAATAACAGTTCTATTAATCATCTTTGCCTCCGTGAATGAGTGAAGGGTAATATTTTATCGGTTAATAATAAACAGATCAATAAACTGGTGAACATTATCTCACATTTATAATGGCTTTTCAATGAATTAAAAATGCAGGGATTATTAGCTTATGGTTGGAAAGAACTCGATCAAGTATATAATTGTAGGACGGATCACTGATTACTGATCACTGATTTCAGGTTTGCCCACGTTGTCAGAACTTTGTTATGGGTTTTAACTGCCGAAGAACCATCTTCTATCTTTGGTCCGGTTATTGTGAAGTCGTCATACAGCACAATCAGAGCATCCTGAACACCTATACCTATTGTACCCTTAAGAGATCGCTTATCAGAGACTTTACCTATCAGTTCACCATCTAAATAGAATAACATATTTTCGCCCTGAAGTTCCGCTTTAACTAAATACCATTTTTCCAGCTCAAGAGATTTATCTTTTGAAAGTAACATCTCTCCGTCTGAAAGGCGGAATACTTCAACTGTCTTGGTAGCAACGTGAAGGGCAAAGACATAACCTTCATTACCATTGTGACGCAGTACCAATGCACCTTTGGTACACACAAGCAGGTTAGGCATAACAACGTTAATCTTACATTGAACAACGTAATTGTCCCAGTCACTACCGATCTCAACCCAATGCAGTGGCAGAAGCATGATTGGTTGAGCATTACGTCCATGCAAGTTGCCGTTTTCAATGGTGAAGTTATCTCTATCGCCTTTCCATTTTTGATCAAGCACGTTACCAGAAAAATCGTCAGACCACGTTCCAGCAAAAGCCACTGAAACTAATATACTAATGAATAGAATAACACTTGCAATTTTTAGAATAATATCAAAAATCCCTATCTGCATTGTCACTCACCATCCCTTAGCGTTTGGCAGACCCCATCATTGCCTTCATAATCTCTTGACTCAGGTAATCGTTGAAATCTGTATTTTCAGAACCATAAAATTTTTCAGCAGTTCGTATAACCGTTAAAACGCCTATCTGCACAAGTTGGGAGAACGATGTTCCATATTCAAACGAATACCAATTGGCAAACTTCACTACAAGGTCCATGCAGGTTTTTACCAGTTCCAGTTTCGCAACTATATCACCCGAAACTATCCTGCATATCGCTTCCTCTTGCTCTGGAGAGAATGAGACTTTACCACAATCTCTATATGGATTTACTATCTGTATCAAGGCAACCTCCCCTTTTTAGAAGCTTTTATTACCATCTCTGAAAACAGCAAAAATATGTTTTGCAAGAAGTATGCCAAATGGGAAGTGTAAGCAGTTTTTAGTCATAAGTTTACAATTTTCAGTTCAGGAAACCTTATAAATAAACGATTCTGATAACTAAAAACTTAAAACTAAAAACTAATATATTCCTTAAAATATCAGAATCAGAAAATCGCAAAACCTTTAATCCTGCACCATATAGGTTCAGCGTCAGTCACATTTCTTCTTAATTTTTGGGAGTATTTTTTAAGATTTTTATTGTATTATAGCATTATTACCTAGATATGTTTTTAAATCCCCCTTGCCCCCTTTTTATGAGTATTAAATAATTAATGGGGTAATAGTTAAGATGGATTCCCGTTTTCACGGGAATGACAAACCCCGTAGAATGTCATTCCCGTCCCCATGAAAATGGGGAAAGTGGAAATCCAGAGAAGGCTATCTAGCTTATTACCCGATTATTTATTTAACCTTCATTCAAAGGGGGAATTGTAAATCCTTTATCCATCAGGTTTTGCAAACTTATGGGTAAAGATTAGTTGAAAAGGGTGGATTTTAGACCTTACTTATAAGCTAAATAACTAATCTGGTTGACCACTACTTAAAAGTTTAACAAGTCAAAATGTTGATTATTCCTGATATTATAAGGCTTCTATGTTTTCTAATTAGTTTGATTTTTAACCAAAAACTGGCGCACTTATCAGAAATCTGACTAAGTTTTGGTTGATCTTTGTGTTGACAACATTTATAATAAATCTAAGTGAATAATGACTGGTCATAAATAAGGATTTAAACACAAAGACACGAAGAACATAAAACATACTAAGGGGAAATTATGAATTCAACAATATATAGATTCAATCTACAAGATTATCTTCAAAAACCTATAAATGATGATAAATCAGCCAGAGAATGTTGAGATATGGTTCATCTGGTGTCGGTGTTACAAGGACTTGTCAACCGTGATAAACCAGGACTTTATCTGCGCGCCATGCAGTCTGCTGATGACTTTTGGTGGGACTGGATGTGTACAGACTGGTTAAAAAGTCGAGAAGTAATGGAGTGAATAATGAATAAAATACAAGACAAAATGTCATCGAAGGAAAGGATCATTGCGGCTATTAAACACGAATCAACAGATCACCTTCCGTTATGCTTTGAAGGGGTAGGTCATGCGTGGGTAGAGTTCTTGAATAGGCGATATCCTGATCCTTTTGAGAGAGCTAATTTTTATCTGAATATAGATACTGACGTAGCTATAATGCTCAGTCCTCCTATCTATTCAAATACAGGTTTTGATACTAAACAGTGGGTAGAACATCCTGCGGAGGAAATTTATCCTGTATTGGTTAAGGAATACATTACGCCAAAAGGGAACTTACGACAGGTAGTGCGAAAACACGAATATTCCTTTGATTCTGTGAGTCTATTCTCCGACCACCATATACCTTCCTCACGATCTATACAGTACCTTGTGGAAAAAGAAGAAGATTTAGAGAAACTGGAATATATACTTAGACCGCCCAATAATGATGAATTACGTTCATATCGTCAAAGAGTGGAAAAATCAAGAAAGTTTTGTGACGACAAAGGGATTCTTCTCACAGGATATTCACAGGGCATTGGTGACCCTGTTCTCTGGATGTCTGGTATCGAAATAGCTGTAATGTCCTCAGTGATGAATCCCGATTTCTTAAAGCAGTATGTAGAAATTGTATCAAGATGGAATAAAGCGATTCTGGAAATACAGATAGGTGCGGGTATTGACCTTATCGTCAGGCGAGGTTGGTATGAAAGCACGGATTTCTGGGCGCCAGACCTTTTTCGAGGGTTCCTGTTTGAGCCATTGAAACAGGAGATAGAGATTGCTCATCAGGCTGGAGTTTATTTCACCTACGTGATGAATTCTAAGGCGAAACCAATGCTGGACATATTCAGCGATCTAGGTTTCGATATTTATTCCAACATTGATCCAATGACCGCAGGTATAGACCTTGCGGATATAAAACGTGAGATCGGAAAAGAGATAACCTTGTTCGGTGGCGTAAACAACTTTCTGGTAGTGGAAACAGGAACTGAGGACGAAGTCAGAAAAGCTGTTGCTGAAGCGATAGAAAAGCTGTCACCCGATGGTGGTTACATTTTGGGTCTTGGTGATGCTTTAGATTGCATGTCAGCATATCCAGAAACTGCTGAGAGGAATTTCTTTGAGATGGTAAAGGTATGGAAAGAAATGTGTTAGTCTATTGCTCATAAATAGTGTGAAAGTAATGGTAGATAAATGAGTGATATAATGAAAACAGTTGTAGATGGACCGTTTCTAGGTAAATCCTCTATTTGCGAACCAATATTGCGCTCTTTACCCCAATGGTTTGGCATAGAACAATCCAATATCCAATACCTTAAAGATATTGATGTGCTTCCTACTTTTCTTGCTTTTGTGGACGGGAAGGCAGTAGGTTTTATCACAATTAAACAGCACAATAAATATTCAGCCGAAATCCATATTATTGGAGTTTATCCTGATTTACATCATCAAGGAATTGGTCGTGCCTTATTAGAAAAGGCAGAAGAATTTCTAAAAAAGCAAAGAATTGAATACTTACAGGTTAAAACTCTGAGTCCTTCTAGCCATAGTGAACACTATGCACAAACCAGAGCTTTCTACTTTGCGATGGGGTTTAGACCTTTAGAAGAACTCAAAGAACTCTGGAATAAAGAAAATCCTTGTTTACTAATGGTCAAATATCTTTCCCATTATATGTTACTCTGATCGCAAAATATATTTCTATTGGAACTTTTCGACCCTCTTGTGCAACTAATGTCTATAATGGATAACAAAATTAAATCTCAAATTGAACAGCTAGTCGAAAAGGCTTTGCAGGGTGACAAAGATGCCTTCTGTGATCTTGTCGTGAAATATCAACATGCTGTCTATGGTCTGGCGTTTCATCACTTGAAGAACTTTGCTGATGCAGAGGATGTCGCGCAGGAAGTCTTTCTGGAAGCTTATAAGCAGTTAAGAACTCTAAGGCGTCCTGAAAGGTTTGGATTCTGGTTGAATGGGATAACAACAAACTTGTGCAAAATGTGGCTAAGACGTCAACGTCCAACAGTATCTATTGATGAATTACAGCAACATGATGAACTGACCACTTCACCTGACGAAGTATATGAACAGCATGAACTTCACGAACGTATAATGGAGGCTATCTCGCAATTACCAGAACCAAATCGCATAGTATTGACTCTCTATTCCATAGATGGACTTTCTTACGAGGAAATCGGCGAATTCCTCGACATACCCATCGGAACGGTAAGAAGCAGAATTCACAGAGCAAAGCAGACATTAAAAAAGGAGTTGGCAGACATGGTTGCACAGGATTTCAAGAAGCATGAGATTGATCCCGAATTTGCCCGCAAAATTTTCTTAAAGAACAATAGGATCGTATTATAACGCTCTGGTCAGACGATATGGCAGTTATAAACGACAAAATATCAAAGACAACTCATAGAAATGCAATATCCTCTTTTCTTACTCTTATAAGAGATCAGTTTAAACACGCTGATGTAACAAAAACCCCTGATGAATTAATCGAAGCATTGACCCGAAGATACAAAGAACTTACTGCTGATAAGCTCGCTGAAATGTTGTTTCTTTTTCAGGGGATGATGGTTTTAAATTTCCTTGATGATTATGATATGGACTTATTCGGTGCAATATACCAACAAATTATGGATATAATAGAAAGCTATCCCGGAAAAGAAGATATAAAATGGGGATTTAGTGTTGGTATTATGGACATTACAGATACAGCATCTGCTATACGATTGGGACGTAGTGGAACATTCGGCAGTCGCTATTTCAGTGAAAACCAAGCCAAGAAAAACCTATACCACAGTTATATGGTTAATGTTGGAAATCCTTCGGTTCTGATCCAGATGCCTGTCAATGTAGCCAAGAGTTGGATAGAACGGGATTCAGGATATAAATATCGCTCAACCATAGCAAACACAAGCGAAACCATAGTCACACCAGCAGGAGAATTTCCCGATTGTGTGAAGGTGAAAACATTGATAACTGGTAAGAAGGTTAGCTCTGATGGTAAAGAAACTCCTGAAATTGACGTATTTGTGCGTGGGAGAAGGTTTATGTGGTTTGCACCCGGTGTAGGATTGGTTATGCTCAAGTACGAACATGAGGAAGGCTCTTCTACTGACGTCAATCTCATAAGCTATTCCATCGAAGAGGCAAGCAATAGCTATCTTCCGTTGGCTCTGGGGAATATATGGCGATATGAATGGACGGATACATACTCCGATTACATGAACTGGGAGGTATGGAGAGTAGCTGAAAAGAAGAAAGATACCTACAGAATCCACCGCTTTAATCGTGTATCTCGTCCTAAAGAAAGTTTTGAAAAAATAGATTCTATTGAGCAGGAAGCACCCGAAAGGAAACGAATATTGATCGTAAGTGACAAAGATGATATACGGAAAAGCCTTAAAATTATGGGGCTTGATGAAGGTTATGATGTTGAAACAGCGAATTCAGGACCAAAGGCACTTGATATTTTGCAAAAATCACTTTTTGACCTTGTAGTAATGAGTGATTTTGTTGCCACTAGCAATACAACTCCTGAAATGGATGGACTGGAACTTTTGGAGAAGATAAAGCAAACCTTACCCAATACTCAGGTTATTGTTATGACAGCATTTGGAAATGTTGAGAAAACTGTTAAGATGATGCGTCTCGGTGCTTATGATATTTTAGAATTGCCTTTTTTACTTGTGCGTTTATTAACCAGTGTCAAAGAAGCTCTTGAGATTGCATAATAAATCTTATAAAAAGGTTGTGTATATGAATAATAAAGCTATTCGTGGTATGTTGACTCTTGGAGAGTTGAAAGAAAAAATCGAATCAGGGGGGATAGAAACTATCGTGACTGTTTTTTCTGACTTATACGGTCGTATGCTAGGTAAGCGAATAACTGGCGATTACTTCATTGAACACGTTGCGGAGTCAGGTATGCACGCCTGTGATTACCTGTTCACCGTGGATATGGAGATGGAGATCATCTCAGGCTACAAATTCTCAAGCTGGGAATCAGGATTCGGTGATTTCCACTGTGTTCCCGATCTTGGAACACTGCGACAGGCTATGTGGCTGGAAAAATCCGCTATGGTGATCTGCGATATTTACAACAATAAGCATGATCTTATAACCATAGCCCCAAGAAGTATGCTCAGGAAGCAGATGGATATTGCGAAAGAGATGGGATTTTTGCCTTTAGGAGCCTCAGAACTAGAATACTTCATATTTGATGAGTCGTACAGCGATGCTCGTTCCAAGCACTATCATGATCTCAAGATGTTCTCGAAATACATCGAGGATTACCACATCCTTCAGGGAACACGAGAAGAAGTACTCAACGCTTCAGCACGTAAACACCTTTCCCTGAGTGGTGTACCTGTTGAGTTTAGCAAAGGAGAGTGGGGTCCGGGACAGCACGAAATCAACATCCGTTATGCTGAACTGCTTACAATGTCAGATCGCCACAGCGTTTACAAGCAGTGCCTCAAGGAATTAGCTGATCAGTTGGGACTGTCTATCACATTTATGGCGAAGTTTGATCATACTCTGGCTGGTTCAGGTTGTCACGTTCACGTCAGTCTTTGGGATCCAAGCGGGGAACATAGCCTTTTTTCGGGAAGTAAGCAAATTGGATTAATACAAGGATCAGATAACTTTCGCTGGTTTTTAGGTGGGTGTATCGCTCATGTGCCTGATGTAATGCCGTTTTATGCCCCAACGGTGAACTCCTACAAGCGTTATCAGGCGGGATCGTGGGCGCCAACAAGGCTGGCATGGAGTTATGATAATCGTACCGCAGGATTTCGTGTCGTTGGACATGATCAATCACTGCGGATCGAATGTCGCATCCCCGGCGCAGACGCTAATCCCTATTTGCTTTATGCAGCACTTCTTGCTTCAGGTCTGGACGGTATTCGCAACAAGATTGAGCCACCGGAAATCTTCACCGGTGACATATATTCTGCTAAGGATTTGCCTTTGGTTCCGCTCAGTCTACGGGAAGCTATTATTGGTTTTAAGCAAAGCGATTTTGCACGTAAAGCCTTTGGTGATGAGGTTATCGAGCATTATGCCCATTTCTTTGAAACCGAGCAGGATTTGTTCGACAAGGCAGTTACAGATTGGGAGCGAAAGCGATATTTTGAACAAATTTAGTAATAAGTGATGAGTAATGAGTAATGTGTAACGAGTATTTAGGCTCTTTGGGAATTAATGGGGAAACTTATGTTTATAATGGATTCCCGTTTTCACGGGAATGACACAAACGTAATCGTTGTCATTCCAGCGAAAGCTGGAATCCATCCTACGCAAGAATCATTCCCCATAAAATACCAAAGAGCCAGTATTTATAAACGAGTAATGACTGATATAACTGATCACTCATCACTGATCATTATTTAACCTATCAGGAGTGAAAAATGCGTTTAGAAAACAAAGTTGCACTTATTACAGGAGCCGGTAGCGGTATCGGTCGTGAAACGTCAATATTATTTTCCAGCGAAGGTGCGAAAGTCGTCGTTGTGGATGTCAATGACATAGGCGGTCAAGAGACTGTCAGTATAATTCGAGATAAAGGCGGAGATGCCACTTACGTTCACGCTGACGTTTCCAAATCTATTGATTGCGAAAATATGATTCGTGTCGCTGAAGAAACTCACGGTGCTTTGCATGTTCTTTTCAATAACGCCGGAATTATGCACAGTCAGGATGATGATGCTATTAACACATCCGAAGAAGTCTGGGACCTGACGATGGCGATCAACCTTAAAGGCGTATTTCTGGGATGCAAATATGGGATTCCTGCGCTGCGTCGTGCAGGTGGCGGGTCAATTATCAACACAGCCTCTTTTGTTGCGATACTTGGTGCCGCTACACCTCAATTGGCTTATACTGCCAGCAAGGGAGGCGTTTTAGCGATGACCCGTGAGCTTGCAATCATACATGCTCGTGAGAACATCCGTGTCAACGCTCTCTGTCCTGGTCCACTACATACCGAAATGCTGATGAAATTCCTCAATACCGAAGCCAAGAAGCAACGACGCCTTGTTCATATTCCTATGGGACGCTTTGGACTTGCAAAAGAGATAGCTTACGCAGTTCTTTACTTAGCATCTGACGAATCATCTTTTGTTACAGGTACAGAGTTCATGGTGGATGGAGGGATTACCTCTGCTTATGTAACACCGGAGTAATAGTGACAGGGTGAACATATAAGTTCGCCCTTACACTGGGTATGTATGATGGAACAAATATATATTAAAACGGCTCAAGGACTATCAAGAATTATCCAACCAAAATCAGCATTATCTATGCTTCATTTGTTCAAAGGAACTAGAGAGATATTTATTAACTCCAAAACTGAATTCTCCATACATTTTAATGGACACATATACCAATCTGATGATTTTGAGGTTGTTAATATTCATGAACGTGAGGATGAGGAGGAAAAGCGGATAATTATTTATTTCCATCATGACGTAATGGATGTCGCTTGTATATATCAAGTATTGATTAATAAACCCTACCTTAAAAAATGGCTTGAGGTAACATTTCATAAAGTCGGGATTTTAGAGCGTATTGTTGTCGAATCTTCCAATGTACCTGAAAATGCAAGCTGTAAAATTGCCAAAAGCAGCGGCGAATTAGATATTTGCCTATTTTTGTCTTTGGAACAGTTAGGATTATTCTTTACGCTGGATTTTCCTTACAATGATATTACAGTTTATGAGAAATATTTTGAGGTTAGTTATCCACCTCAACAAAACGTAAATACTGGTGAGACTGTCAAGAGTCACATTTCGACAATCGGTAATTGTTCCCTTCTCAATATAAAACAAGGTGATTTTGATCTTGGTCAGGCTGAAGCCTTCCGTCATTATCTGCTATTTGATTACGCCAAACCGCATCTGCAAGCACCGCAGTTAGTATATTCCAGTATCGTAAATCAATATACGGAAGTTAATTTTAACGTGCCTGATACTCCAAAGGATAAGTCTCCAATCCAAAACAAGATATTCTACACGCTGACTAATGCGCCTTATCTGATGATTTATCCAGAACAAATCCCTGATGAAGTTGATTTTTGCAAAAGTTTAAGCATGGATTTTTGCCAGATTTACGAAGGTCCTTTTGAATGGACTGAAGAAAAACCAGATGAGAAAACATTAATAGATATTTCCAATTATGCTCAAGAAAAGCGCATTAAGCTTGGACTATATACAGGTGCAAATAATTTAACAGCACCGCATTTTAACCATTACGGAGAGCAAAAAGGGAAGCCAGAATGGCACATTATTGATGCTAATGGTAAAGAAACAGAAACATATTGTTTTGGCTCAGATGACTTTACTCGATGGTTTACAGATACAATCATTTATGCAAGTCAAAAGTATGGATTCCTGATGACAAATTTTGATTTTCTGACAATAGCCCCATGTTATGCTAGAGATCATAACCATCCTCCCGGTGGCATCTATCAGCAGATTGCTAATGTCTGGAAATGCCTCAATGAGATTCGATTGGCTGTTCCGGGTTATGTTTTTGATTCCAATCTAGGTTGGGCGCCGCTTGTTCCCAAGATCGCCTGTGAAATGGATGGATTTTATCTGACAGACCCTTATGTCAATACCTACTTTCCTTCACTCAACGCCACAAAGATTTTGGATGATTCACGCCGTGCAGATATGGTGAGATATTTCAGGGATTACCTAACACCTGTTGAATACTTTCGTAATTGCGAGTATTTTGTTTGTGCTGACTCGGTTATTCACGATTCATCTTTATTCGAATACGGAATCCTTCAAGGATTGGCTGTAACCCCAAACCTGCAATTAGGAGAAAGCCTTGCACTATTCGATCGGCTTAATAGCAAACAATGTGAACATGCAAGAGAATTTTTAGCAAAATGGACACAGTTTGTAAAAGATAATTGGGAATATTATCATTATACTAAAATATTGACGGATTTACCATCAGTGGGTCAGGTGGAGATTTATGCTCACTGCAAAGATAATAAAGGTTACATATTTTTGGTCAATTCCAATCCATTTCGGATTCCTGCACAGTTCAAATTGGATGAAACAATAGGATTATCATCATCAGGTGGTTTTCTCATTAAAGAGCTATATCCCGAAGAAAATTGCCTTCCTGCAATTGGACGCCTTCCATATAAAGAATACGGGGATATTATACAATATGTGGTTGAATCACAAAGCTGTGTAGTTTTGTCTATTGAACCAGCTTCATCTGATAATGAAGCAAGAATATTTGGTTTGCCTGCTTGCCTGCAAAGGATTCATGATGGCTATCAGATAAAACTCTCATATTTTCAAGGTAATCATAAAAGGCTTTTTCTGCAATTGCCTTCCAATGAAAAAGTTATATCCATATATTCTGAACAAGAAATCCTGTTCTCCCAAGAAAATGATTTATATAGTTTCAGCATTACCTTCCCAAAAGAAAAAGTTGAGCCAGAACTTCATCAATGGGTAATATGTGAAGCCTCTTTGGATTCTGGATTAAAGCAGAGCTTTCATCAGGGCATTGATGGTGATACGATAACTTTTCCTGTGTTAAGACACTTTCTCTCTGACAAAGATGCCTTAACTTATAAGCGTTCTCTGGATGAGCTAAGTCTTTCATTGCCAGCGGCATTTCTTGGTGCTTACATTGAGAACCTTCTGAATGAAAAATATGCTATTTCTTTAGAAATTCAGACAGAGAATACAAACATAATTGAAGATTATGAAAGCAAAAAGCAATCGTCTCAATTTGTTTCAGATACATTATATACGGAAACTACACTTTCAGAAGACCAGAAAACACTTATTCAGGTAGGATGTAAAGAGCTTTGGTTCTCAAGCAAATTTGAAGTGCCATTTGTCCAAAAGTATATTCCGCCGGATTACTATCATCATAATTTTATTATGCTCAATTTCTTTAGACCTGAGCAAATAAAAAATATACGTGCATGGATTAATGCGATTGAAGTTGAGGTAAATCGCTATGGTTATTGGCGTGGTGATACTGGAAGCTTCACGTATTATATAGATGGAACAAAAAGCTCTCTGCAGAGCGGGAAAAATAAGCTTGTGATATGGATTTCATCAAAATAATCTTTAGATACGAGTTTTTCAGTTAGCTATATTTTGCATGAAATCAAGATTCTTCGCTTTGCTCAAAATGACATTTCACGTTCCGCCGATCTCGTTCCGCCGAGTAACGGAAGAACAGAATCACGTTCCGCCGTGCAACGGAAGAACAGAATCACGTTCCGCCGTGCAACGGAAGAACAGAATTATTGTCACCCTGAACGGAGTGAAGGGTCTTTCTAAGCTATAAGTGAAAAACTCGTATATGTTTTAGTAAGTAATTTCGTCAATGTAGTGATCTTCATGCTCTTTGTCACTACATTCTTCGCATACGAATATCCGTCTTTGCTCTTCGTCAGAGCAAGTGACACAAAAATAAACTGCTATTGTATTTTTTCCGTCGGCTTTACAATCTTCGCAGTAATAAGATTTAGGCTTATTCTGCTCTAAGATGGATGGATATTTAGTCTTTGCCTTTGGAGGCTCTATTGCTTCCAGTAATATTTCATGTTCTACCCAATCACCAAAGTCATACACATATTTCAGCTTATCTCCTACGTTAAGACCTATTTCAGCGATTTTCAGTTTGGCGCCGGTTCCTCCGCCAAATGGTTCTACATCACCCAGTTCAATTTCACGAGAACGGTTGGTTTGACCACGACGAACCATCTTCCAGAATCCTCCCAGATGGTCTGACGAATCATGATTAAATGCTTTACGGAGAATCTTATCAAATTGAGCCAATGTTTGACTACCCTGAATCTCGATAATCCGCCAAATGCTTGTTCTAAACTTAAACATAGCCTTGAAAATATATACTTGATCTGCCTGCTGTGCAGTAAACTTTTGTTTAGTGACCGAAGGCGTTCTATCTATAAATGACTCAATTAGACTTCGCCTTTCAGGATAACTTATAGAAAAACTATCAAAATTCATGCGCGGATCTTTATCTAACACCTCAATCCAATGATCCCCCGGGTATCCTTTCGGGTCTGATAAACGCAAGTACGCTGTGATTACAGATTCTTTTATGTAAATACTTTCATTAACGGATTCCTCCAGCATATTGAATAATAAATCCGCTAGTTCTTTATTCTTGCTTGCGATTTCATCATTATGACTGCGACGTTCCTTTTTCGATTCAAGTCTTAGTCGAAATCGCTTTGGTTCCCATGATTCGATGGTTACGAGGAAACTGTCTCCGGGTTTTACAAGTTTCATTTGACCCCAGATTGTCAAATCAAAAGCATTAAGACTGTAATCATGCTTTCCCAGAAGTCCATCGGCAGTTTGCTTAATAGACACAATTTTTTTAGGTAAAGGATTACCTTTTTCATCAACAAGATCGAAGGTTGCCGACGCATTACGTCTGCTGACAAATCCACTAAAGGATGGATCTATTATTAATACTTCTCTTTTTGCCTCCAGATCAGAAAGAGGAATACGAAATTGAACACCGGGCATTGCAATACGAAGCGGAACAACCGTTTGTTTGTCCAGAAATGCGATGGATTCCCCTTCAAAACTCCTTTTCATATTGTTACGTATACTGGCAGTAGATTTTTTACCGGAGGAAGGACGGATCTCCAGAACCTTGTTGTAAAAATCATGAATATCTATTGGTTCATCTAACTTTGATAGCACACTTTCTATTGCCATATCAATGGATGGCAGTTCAGATTTTGGCATCGAAGTCCTCCTTTAATCTTTATAAATCATCTGTTTTTCGTATATTCTTCTATCTTCCTTCTAAAAGTATCCGCAATCTCAACGTGTCCCTTCTCCTCGATCTTATCCGCAAGATTTTTGAACTTACCGACAAAATCAATATCGGATTCTCTGTATACCGTTATGGCTTTATCCAGCCATATATCCATTCCCTCTTTCAGATAAAGGTTCACGTATTGATCTCCTATCTGAGCGAGTTTCGACCTGTCATTAGCCGATTCATAAGCTTTTTGTGCATCCAGAACCCAGTCTTTATCACGCAGAAATTGGCGACCTTCCATCTCGATTTTTAAGGCTTTGTCACCGGCTTCAATCAGCTTATCCACGTTATCAGCAGATTTATAAGCCTCAACTACGTAATTAAACAATTTACTCTTCGTATCTATGTCCATTTCTTTTGATCCCAGATAAATACTAAGCGATTTATCGCCTATCTCAATGAGTTTATCTTTTGATTCTGCTCTGGAATAGAGATTAACCGCAAGGTCTACATGATTGCAGGTATTTCCCGCAGATACGAGTTTTTCGGCTATTTCATCTTTCGTCATACCAATTTTTTCGGAGATTTCTATATATCTATCCAGTATGACGGGTTTTCCAATCTTTACATAAGCCGTTAGAAAACCATCAGCAACTGCTTTAAGACCTTCTTGATCCCCTTCGTTAGTCAATGATTCATAAGCCCTTTCGAGCAAATCAAGTATAGATGCTATAACGGTATCCCGACCCTTATCATCAACTATACCCTTTGTTTTATCTACTCCCTCAAGCTCTTTAAGCACAGAATATTTTTGAGTTTTGAACCATTCGGAATTCAATCCCGTTTCTGCGTCTTTAAGTAATTCCCTACCCGATTTGATTATAAAATGCTTCTTATGCTCTTTACCTTCATCTTCATGTTTCTTCCAAAAGCGAAGCATTTAAACTCACCTCTTTTTTGATAGACAAGCAAATGGCAGAACACAGGGCAGACACATAGGTCTGCCACTACGATACGTCTAGTTCATCTGCTAACTCTTTTTTAGGTATCCCCATGCAGTAGCCAGTTTGCTTTCCTTTTCAACCGCAGCGCCGACAAGAGTTCCATCCATAGATTTCTTTATATCATCTGCTGTAAGTACTCTACTCCATATACGAACTTCATCAATCAAACCGCCAAACCAGCGGGCTTGCGTGGTATACAGGCAACCTATCCACCATTTGACGTCTTTATTATCTCTCATATCCCCGGCGCAGGCGCCATTGAGAACTTCAACTCCGTTGACGTAAATTCGAGCTGTTTTCCCATCATACGTTTCTGCTAGATGCGACCATTCATTTAATTTAAAACTACCGCCTGGAGTTTTTAAATCAACAATTGTGGCGTCATTAGCATTCCTCATGCAATATCTAATAATTCCCCCAGCTTGAATTTCAAAGTGAACGATACCGTTCAGAACGCCATCCCATTTAGTGATAACCTCTATTTGCGCATCAAGACGTGGAAAGATCCATGCCTCTAACGTAATCTGCTTTGCGGTTTTTGCAAAGCTTTCTGAAGTAACAATCTCTACACCATCTGAAGCGCCGTTAAAATCCAGCGCATCACCCTTATGCCCGCCTGCCACTTTGGGAGCGCCTACTATTACACCGTTGTTTCCGTATTTCGATAGGTCATTAACCACCTTATTTGCAACTGTATTGCCATCAAAGGACATATATAATACAAGATCATCCGGCATTACTGCAAAAGAAACAGAACATATTAAAGCTAAAAACATGAAAATAACCAAAATCCTTGCCATAACTATTTCCTCCTCTTTGCCAAATATAAAACTCGCAAAATCAATACTATAAAATCACAAAAATCGTTTTAATGTTAATATTTCTGGTCTTCCACCCCCTTTTTGTAACTTATACGGTTCTTTGGTATTCAGTGTGGAAATGAACCTTACATCCATCTCAAATCTCCCCCGAGCATTTTCAGAAATTATAGAACGTTTAATAGCAAACATTTAGAAAAGCACTTCGTTCTGTTTCAAGCCACTTTTCTATCTACAATAACAACTTTCAGAAATTCCTGCCCTTTTTGTCTTTTTGTGATAAAATAGGTGTGCTATCAATGAAAGACTTTGATAGAATAATCTCTCAAAGAGCATGGACTAGAATGGAAAATAAGCCATATATGATGCTGGACATGACTCCAAGGGTAACTATGAATATCTCATGGATGATGACATTATCCCTATCATTGTTCTTAACCGGGTGTTCATTACTATCAGGAAGCGCTGAAAGTGTTACGGTATACAAAGCAGGTATGTTGATGAGAAGGCATTATTATGATAAGAAAGAGCATAAGATAGTATATGCCCGGTAAAACGACCTACACAAATGGTAAACATGAGTGGTTAGCTCATGTTGATGAATGTCCGTTTGGTGTTTTGTGCTAGATTCTGACATGAAACCTACTGTTTTCATCAAGACTAAGACTGACCCAAGACTGTATCCACCATTATCCAGGGTAAGTCCTGAGTTCAAGAAACTCATGAAACTGCGTTCTTGTTGTGAAAGAATTCCACAAAGAAAGTGACATATCATCTTGGGGAACGTCCTTGCAGAAGTGCCACACATTACCTTGTCAGGCTGTATCTTCATCATTGAGCATAGGCATGGGTAAGGACAGAAAGCTGGTCGGTGATGACCCATTGGCTTTGTTCTTCCGTTTCTCAGCTCCGCTGAGTCGGGGGGATTCGGCGGAACGAGATTTGATTGAGAGAGCAGTAGCTATGTCAATGAATACAATCCTGACCATCTCTATCGCTAATCCCTTCGCACTTTCAGTTAAATTATCTGAAAATGCTCATTCCATCACATGCTCCCCTATACCAATTTTTTGATTAGTCCTCATTTAACGTATAAAAGCTTCCTTACTACGACTTTTTCAGTTAGCTACATTTTCTAAAGAAAAGAGATTCTTCACTCTGTTCAGAATGACAATTTATGTCACCCTGAACGGAGTGAAGGGTCTTTCTAAGTTATAAGTGAAAAACTCGTATCCTTACCGAAGTTTTAAAGCTATTTAACGGAGGATTAAACATAAATCATTGAGTAGCTTCGTTAAAAAATAGAGATTATCCGTAAGGGTGAAGCACTTACTTATTGTTAGATCAAAATTTTAGCTTGCTTTACCTGGGCAAATGCTTCGCCCCTACCATATCAAAATAGCATTTTTTAACGATTACTTAATATTTAAATACGTCAACAAATAGGATAAGAGAAAACTCCTATAAAGTCAATATAAATATGATATCCAACGTTGCGGCAGAAATTTGAAAGCATTTGCTATTGTGAACTATTATATAATCAGCGTTTATGAGGCAGCCCCTACAACTTGGAAAGTATATTAGAAAGTAGGACTGTTCTGCATCAAAAAAGGAGATTGAAATGAAAAGAACAATGTTAATTACCGTAGTTTTTTGTGTTCCTGTCGCTTCTTTCCTTATTTTTACTGCCGATTCTTTTTTAGACGGAACACCCCAACCAATAAAATTAATATCAGGGAGTTTAAGCGAAAGTTTTAAAATTCAAGCTGTATTGCTAACATCAATAGACCCAAATAAGATCCCTGTTCCGGTAGAAGTGAATCTGTTTTTCAAGTCTACCCTATCCACAAAGGATAAAGACGGCAATGTCTACACATTTTCACTTGATCTGAAACTCAAACACGGTGATGTACAGTTCATAAAGTAGACTTGCACTGATAAATAAACTAGACAGATTAAAAAGGCATTCATGACTTTGAATGCCTTTTTTATTATGCCTTATTCTGCAACATGAATATACCTGATCAACGTATGTTTTGGAACAGTGATAACACGCTTCATGTTGTATCCAATTTGTGAAAGCAGTTGACTAATATCCGTACCAGCTACAATTGCCGATTTTGGTGCAAGATTTCGTAGATTAGCTAGAATTTCGTAACACAGTTGATCATCTAAAGGACAGTTCTTGCCGTAGGGCAAGTCTGTCACAACTGCATCAAATTTTCCTTTTATGCTTCTCGCATCTGATATAGCTACCGGAACATCAAGGTTAAAGTGCCTGACATTCTCAGCAGAAGCCTTTGCCATCAAAGGATTAATATCGCATCCAACAGCCTTTATACCGATACTTGCGGCTTCTATAAGTATCGTTCCTGAGCCACAGCAAGGGTCTATTATCGTGTCTCCCGGAAGTGCGACAAGGTTTACAACTGCTCTGGCAAATCTTGTCGGTAGTGAGCTTGAATACTGGTGAATCTTCTGAGAATGTTCACTCCACGTTCCATCAGATTCCGAAATCATTTCTCCCAGCCATATATCCTTTTCAGTTGCAATCACAACAAACTCAACCTTTGGATTTTTAAGATCAGGTTTACCGCCAATTCTTGCTCCAACCTGATTCATAACCGCTTGATGATCAAGTTTGACGCTGCGCGGTATTTTTATAACACTAACTCTGAACCCATCCGAGTGAAGGTTTAAATTATCTGTCTGCTCATAAATGTCAACCAGATCAGTACTATGTACTATAATTCTAACACAAGTCTTTATATACGCTGATCTTGAAACGTTAATACTTAGCTTTACATCATACTCTTGAGTAATAAGTTCATCCTTTATGGCAATACCATTCTCATCAGGCAAAACACCGGTTATAGCAAGACATTCTGCCTTTATCAGTTCTTTTTCAGGTTCAGATCGGCTGGTTAAATATAGGTACATAATACCAATTTCCAAAAATCATAAAGCTTAATATATTTTCTGAAACTTGCTTAAAATGTTACTATCTCTCGGTTAATCTACATTTCTAAGGACTTTCTTGGCAATTTCAAGCCATATCTGCACCTGACGCATATCGTATTCCATATCGTCATGGACTTTCTCAATTGCGGTTGCCGCAACGCTGTAATTACGACCTTCGCATACTCTCTTAATCCTTCTCAATTCAGTTTCCATCTGCTCTTTTGTCGTAAGCAGAACTTCTGCATTAAGGATTGATACACCGAGATATTTGTCTGGAGAAGCATTTTCAACAGCGTCCTCAAGGTCAGTCCAATGATTGATCTCGTGACCGCCAAAACCTTTAAGGGTTTCAAATTGCTTTTGGAATGGAACTTTACTACCACAGGAATGAATCCCGCCGATACCTCCATGATATTCTTCTAATTCCTTGTAATATGGGAATACAAACTCCTCAAATATGGCAGGACTTATGAACGGTATGTAAAGCCAGTCATCAGCTATTCCAGCACCTTTTTCTTGAGTGTTAAAATGCTTGCAATAGGCATCCCACCATCTGATGCGTTCTTCAATGATGTAGTGCATAAGGTCATGAACGAATTGAGGACGTTCCCTTGTATCGTCAACAAATTGCTCGTAACCTCGTAACTGGATCGCCATATCCAAAGGTCCACGTCCCCACGTCGGAAACCCAACACCAAGACGACCTTTAGATAGCGATTGCAAATCCTCATAAAGCTTGAATATACGTGGCATATCCCCGGAAGTGTAAAAATCGTGTCTTTTCATTAGAGACAGGTCTGCTTTTTTTGTTAGGGGATGGTCATGTTGAATCAAAGGAACACCGTCGCTTTGATGTTTAACACTCATACCTAGCAAGGTATACTCAAAATACATTCCAGTCGAGGCGCTTATCCAGTTTGAGAGCATACTATCATCATCAAAACGCTCAAACTGGTATAGCTTCTGCTTGACTTGAATCTCGCAGTTCAAAGCGACGTCTTCAAAAAAGTCGTTCATATCGTATTTCATATACTGCACCCATCCAAGATTTTCAAGATAACAGTGGATTCTTGGCGTTGGCAGATTCCTTTTCGCCTGATTTCTGGAAGACTCAATTTGCATCATTAAAGTATCAATAAGTTGTTCAAGATCACGCATTTTTTGTTCTCCAATGTTTACATTACTTCTGCGATTTTAACGAGTGCGCCGCCACGTTCAGCGGATAGATATGCCGCATCAATTATCGCCATTGTCTGAAGGTTATCTTTACCGCTATGGACAGGCTCACAACCTGCTTCAATCGCCTCTATTAGATTATGCATACTATGACCGAATACAAGCGTAGAAATATTCTGAATAGAAAAATTATGCTTTTCTGATGCTAAACCTTGTATGGAAAGTGTTCCCTCTGCGCTATCGGATGTGGCACTCTGACGATGGATAGTAAGCGTTCCTTGTTTTCCATCAATACGCATACGACACTCTGGTACCGTTGAGTACCATGATGATGTTATATGCCCTACTGCTCCACTGACAAATTGAATAGTAATGTCGCTAAACACTTCACCAACGGGTGTATCATCCATCCATGACTTACGTGTTACACAACTGACTGCTTCTGGATATACACCAGCGATCCATCTTAACCTGTCGAGGATGTGGACGCTGAAGATAGATATTTCAAGCCGTTTTTCGGTAGCTCTCCAACCATGAGTCTGCATCCTCCACTGGAAATGGTCATGGGCTATGTAAGTTAGTTCACCTAATTTTCCGTCAGAGACAACGCTTTTCGCCCATTCAATGTCTGGATAGAATCGCATATTCTGACTTACAGCAAGAGTAGTTGAATATTTTTCAGCAGTTTTGACGTACTCAATACATTCTTTTACTGAGTTTCCAAAGGGCTTTTCTACCAGAACGTGAATCCCTTTTTCAATCGCAGGGAAGATATATTCTGCACGAATGGATGGCGGAGTCAGCATGACTATTATATCAACCTCGCCAGAATTCAACAAAGATTCAGCAGTGGTAAACCTGTTTGGTATTTGCCACTTGTCGCAAAAGGCTTTCAATCGCTCTTTGTCGGGATCACAGCCTGATGTAATATCTACTTTTTCGCCCAGAACAGCCCTGTAACCGGGAACATGAGAATGGGCGATCCCACCTGTACCTACCAGACCTATACGCCAGTGTTTCATTTTCATCTCCTAAGTGATTTCAGATAAATAATTGGACATTGGACAAAGGCTATTCTGATCTGCTTCATAACTAAGGATTCAGAATGAACCATTGTCCAAAGATTTATTTCAGCCCATTTTCATGTGCAGATAAGTT
>Ga0315279_10003097_pt1 | contig 23793 bp, 14 predicted proteins | sample YL17G06_20_MG_FD_203694 | JGI IMG/M metagenome (GOLD analysis project Ga0315279, IMG submission 203694) | Sediment microbial communities from Yellowstone Lake, YNP, Wyoming, USA - YL17G06_20 | ecosystem: Environmental > Aquatic > Freshwater > Lake > Sediment | place: USA: Wyoming | collected...
ACGTTGGCTCTGGTTCCCATGGAGAGCAGACTGGGAAGATGCTGATAGGGATAGAGAAGGTTCTAGGCGAGGAAAGGCCGGATATCGTTTTGGTTGAGGGTGACACTAACACTGTTCTGGCCGGGGCCCTGTCGGCTGTGAAGCTGGGCATCAGAGTTGGGCATGTGGAAGCTGGTTTGAGAAGCTATGATCGCCGGATGCCTGAAGAGATAAACAGAATTTTGGCCGATCACTGTTCGGATCTGTTGTTTGCGCCCACGGAGAACGCCATGCGGACATTGCTTTCTGAGAGGGTTCCGAGGGATAGGGTTTTTGTGACTGGTAACACCGTTGTTGATGCTGTTTATCAGAACTTGGGGATATCAGAAAGAAAGGAACGTGTCTACAAGGAGTTTAGCGTTGATAAAGGCGGCTATTTCTTGGCTACTGTTCATCGACAGGAGAATGTTGACGATGAGAAGAGGTTTCGGGGGATTCTGGAGGGTCTTGAGTTGGTGCAGAAGGAGTTTGGCTTTCCAGTGGTCTATCCGATTCATCCTAGGTCTCGAAAGCAGCTCAGTGTTTTCAACGCTGAAGCGAAGGGTGTTAAGCTCGTCGAGCCTTTGGATTACCTGAGTTTTCTGCGGCTTGAGAAGGACGCTAGACTCGTTTTGACAGATTCTGGTGGCGTTCAGGAGGAGGCCTGCATCTTGAACGTTCCATGTGTGACGCTGCGAGACAATACTGAAAGGCCTGAAACATTAGAGGTTGGATCCAACGTCTTAGCCGGGACTGATCCTCACGAGATTGTTGAGAAGACAAGGCTCATGCTTAGTAGGGATAACCATTGGCAGAATCCTTTCGGGGACGGCCGTGCTGGTGAAAGAATAATCAGGATCTTGGGGGAGGAGCTTGCATAGTTCAGGGGCAAAGATTCTAGTCACTGGCGGGCGAGGTTTTATCGGTTCGAACTTGCTGCGCGAACTGCAGAAACGCGGTCACGAGGTCTGGGCTTGTGACCTCATGCACTGTGACCTGGAGAATTATGTTCGCTGCGACGTGAGTAAGTTTAGACAGGTTGAACGCGTGTTTGGGGAGCACGCCTTTGATTATGTTTACCACGCCGCGGCAGAGTACGGCAGGTGGAACGGTGAAGACTATTACGAGAACCTGTGGCTGACAAACGCTGTTGGCACCAAGAATATTCTTAGGATGCAGGAGAAGAAGAGGTTCCGCATGGTATTTTTTGGAAGTGCTGAGGTCTACGGGGATTATGATGGCGTGATGAGCGAGGATGTTATGGACAAGGTTCCTATTAAACAGATGAATGATTATGCGATAGCCAAGTGGGTTAACGAACTGCAAATAGTTAACTCGGCGGCCATGTTCAAGACCGAAACAGTGAGGGTGAGACTGTTCAACGTTTACGGAGTCGGCGAGCATTACACTCCTTACCGTGGCTGGATACCCAGGTTCATACACAAAGCGTTACGTGGTGAACCTTACACGGTCTACTTGGGGCACAAGAGGACGCTTGAATACGTCGAGGACGTCTGCCGAACTCTCGCCAATATTATTGACAACTTCAAACCCGGCGAAGTCTACAACTTGGGCGGAAGCGAGCAGTATTATATTAAGTATGTTTCAGACCTGATCTTGAAGAATCTCGGAAAAGACGATTCCAAAGTGACCTACAGAGAGGCTGAGCCTTTTACGACCCGTGTTAAAACGCCGGACTCTTCAAAAGCAAGAAGAGACCTAGGCTTCAAGCTGACCGTTCCCGTTGAAGAAGGCATACTGCGAACCGTTACCTGGTTCCGCCGACCTGACACGCACTAGCTGAACACGTTCCAAAGGGAAAGGATGATTGTGAAAAAAGAGTCCGAAGCGTTTGAAGGCAAAAAGATACTTGTAACAGGCGGGGCAGGTGCAATCGGCTCAAATCTGGTGAAGCGACTGAGCGAACTTAGCCCCGAAAAAATAGTTGTCATAGATGATCTCTCGTCGTCGTATGAATGGAACCTTCCGAAAGGCCCCAAGATTACGTTTGTCCAAGGCAACATTCTTGACGAGGAAAAGCTGAGGTGGGCTTTCAAAGATAGACCGCAGATAGTGTATCATCTGGCTGCCCATTTCGCTAACCAGAACTCCGTGGACAATCCTGAAACCGATCTCTTGGTGAACGGGATGGGCACTCTCAAAGTTCTGGAGCACTCCGCTTTAGTAGGGGTGGAACGTTTTGTGTATGCATCGTCTGGATGCGGCATCTACGGTCCAGATTCAAAAATCCCTTTTAAAGAACACGATGTTTCGATGAAGCTCTACACTCCTTATCAAGTGACGAAGATGCTGGGCGAGCTCTACTCGAACTACTTCCACAACCTGTACGGTTTGCCGATTGTGAACGCAAGGTTTTTCAATTCTTATGGTCCTGGGGAGGTCCCTGGTAGGTATCGAAACGTCATACCTAATTTCTTCTATTGGGCGATGAACAGGCAGCCTTTGCCTATTACGGGAACAGGGGAGGAAACGAGGGACTTCACTTATGTGGGGGACATAGTGAATGGACTGTTAGCAATGATTTGTCGTAAGGAAGCTGTTGGAGAAGCCATTAACCTTGCAGCAGAAAGAGAGATTGCCATAAAGGACTTGGCAACTTGGATTAATGAACTAACGAAAAACGATGCGGGAATCATTTTCAAAGAGCGAAGGAACTGGGATAAGAAAACGAGACTTCTTGCATCGATTGAAAAAGCAAAAACAATCCTAGGGTATGAACCAAAGATGGAGTTCCGAAAAGGATTGGAAGCAGTTCATCATTGGTTTGCAAGTCAATGGAAAAACATAGAAAAATCAGCGGAATTCAGTTGATTTTTGGCCATTTGGAACTTTCCCCGATTATAAGATTTGAAGTAAACTTGAGGCATGAATATGAACACTAGGAATAGGAGTAAGCTCAAAGTTGCAGTGATTGGTTGCGGCGAAGTTGCTCGAATGAGGCACCTGCCCGGGTTTCTGAGACTGAAGAAGGATGTCTCGATATCTGCAGTTTGTGATGTGGATCGAAGCATTGCCAACATTGTTGCTGAAAAATTCGGCATACCTCATGCTTATTCTGATTTTCGTGAACTACTTGCTTTGGATAAGCCGGATATTGTTGCCGTGTGCACTCCACCAAAGACTCATACATCAATTGTGACGGAATCGATGGAGAGTGGATGCCATGTGTTTTTGGAAAAGCCCATGGCTTTGAGCGTAGCTGATTGCGATAATATGATTTCATCTTCTCGAAAATATGGCGCAAAGCTGTGCATAGCTCATACGGCGAGATTCTACCCGCCGTATCAAAAGGCTCAGGAGCTAGTCAAGAATGGCGTCATCGGAAAGCTGACAAACATGAATATACTGTTCTCGGTTCCCAGCTCTCAATACATAGACAAAAAAGACCATTGGATTAATAAGCTTCTAGGCGGTGCTGTAGAAGAATGCGGACCACATCTAGTGTATTTGTCTCTTCCATTCTTGAAAGAAATCAAAAGCATAGGTGCCTTTGCAACAAAGACTACAAGTCATTCATGGGTTGCGTTCGATAATTACAACATTATGCTGGAAGGAAAAGAAGCAGTATGTCATATTATCAACACGTATGGTGGTGACTATACTGTATTCGAAATTGATCTGATCGGAACAAAAGGTTTGTTAAAACTAGACCTCCAGTCCATGTCACTAGTATTTTCCAGAGGGCAAAGGATTGAACCGATGTCTTCCAGTATTCGTTCTTCAGGGGTCTTGCTTGCTTCCTATTCTCTAAATGTAGCGGGTCAAATCATCAAGAATGTCGCGTCGAACGCTTTTGCCACTTTGTCAGGCAAGACATTCGTTAGTCATTACATCCTGATTCAAAGCTTTATTGAAAGTATTGTTCGTGAGAAGCAAGTTCCGGTGCCTCCTGAGGAAGGCAGAGAAACTGTCAGAATAATGGAAAAGATTGTTTATATCCTCAACCAAAAATCTTCCAATGTAGGCGTAAGGGCAGTTTGTGAATCTAATTGCATGTGTTGAGGAAGAATCCACTGACCCGTCGCAGTGAGGCAACGGGTTGCGGGAAGGCGCGTTTCTTAGGTTCAGTTGTTTTGACAACAAGTCCTTGTCATGGAATGAAACTGAATTGCGATTGACATCGTTTGGAAGTGTAGTTCTTGCGCGAGTCACGACCTGCGTGATATTGTTGGAATCGTTCTCTCTGTGAATATCACTTTTCTCATAGGCAATTTTCCTCCTGAGCGCTCTACTGGAAGACTGGGGTTTCAGCTTTGTAGGAGTTTCCTCCATTCCGGTCACAGGGTCACCGTGGTAACGTCCTTTCCGAGAGGATATTCTGCAAGCCAAGATGTGCGTCGGGCAGGTCGAATTCTATACAGAGAAAATATGGAGGGTTTGGACGTTATTAGAGTGGGTCCTGAATTCTCCAAAGGTGACGAACTAACCGTGAAAGGGTTTGAGTATTTTTTCCAGTTTTTTTCGTTTTCCCTTGCGGGGATAATCAATAGAAAGGCAGATGCCATAATGTGCTGTTGTCCTCCGTTGCCGATTGCTATAGCTAGCATTTTATTGGGTCGACTAAAGCGTGCCCCCGTTATTGTGAGAATTGGAGATCTTCATCCCCAAGAACTTGTCGACTTGGGATTAATAAAAAGCAGGTCACTCATTCGTTTGCTAGAGCTGATGGAGAGATTTGTTTACGCGAAAAGCGATTACTTGACTGTGCTCTCAGAAGGGTACCGTCAACATTTGCTCAGCAAGGGCGCGGATGGTTTCAAGATTAGAGTCCTTCCGAACTGGGGAGATATAGCTGAGCTGGATGCTTTAGGAAAGTCAATTGCTCTATCTGAGTACAAAGGCAAATTTGTGGTCACTTATGCTGGGATGATATCTTGGTTTCAAGATCTTGAGACCCTTGTTGATGCAGCCTCATTGCTTCGGGCAAACACTAATATTCATTTTCTTATCGTGGGCGATGGTCCAGAGAAGCGGCGTTTAGAAGAAAAAGCTCGGATATTAGGGCTGCAAAATGTAACTTTCATGCCTTTGCAACCTAGAGTAGACTACTTGAGAATTCTTCAGGGTTCAGATGTTTGTGTTGTTGCAATCAAGAAAGAAGTGAAAACAACAACAATACCTTCGAAGCTATTCGACATAATGGTCTGCAGTCGTCCAGTGCTGGCAATTGCTCCTACCGGGGAAATTTCGGATATTATTTCCAATTCGAAGTGCGGAAGCTGGGTTGAGCCGCAAAATCCTCAAAAGGTTGCAGGGGCGATTCTGTCTTTGTATCAGAATTCCAGCAATACTGAGGAGTCTGGGCGGAATGGCCGAAGATATTTGGAGGCACATTTTACTCTGGATAATATTAGTAAACAACACGAAGAGATCATGTGTCAATTAGCAAATCGCGGCATCAAAATCGTACGTGCAAGACTCTGGAAAAGCGACTCTCGCCCGAAGTTTGTTTCCAAAACCTAAATTGTAGTGGAGACTTTGAGAGTCGGTTTCCTTCTCCTGCATCCATTCTCGGAATCGATGGCTTCTGGCGTTCGCACCCTTGAATTGGCTAAGGCTCTGGGTGATATGGAAGTTGAGACGGTTATTTTCACGCCGTACGAAAAAACGCAAATCAAGGATGGCGTGAAAGTAGTTAATGTGCCTTCACTTTTCTCGACTTTTGGTATTGAAAATCATCTGTATCATGCTACCCGACGCATCTACTACAGCAAAGTATTGCAGAGACTTGTAATAAAAATATCAAAACGGTTGGCTACGGGGCGGATTAAGCCACCCTCGAAACTTCTCACCATTCTGAAAGAATATGATTTGGACATACTGCAGGCCGAGCAAGATAATGCCGCATTTATGTTGCTCTCCACCCAGATGCGTCGGGATATTCCACTTGTTCTAGACTTGCATGGTATATGGCCTGAAGAGTTGCTTGCTGCCGGTGCTATATACGAGAACAGTAGCGAATGGAATGAGCTCCAGGCCATAATGAACCATACCGTGAAAAACGTGGACTTGACCGTTTGCCTTTCTGATGCGATGAAAGAATATGTGCTTTCGAGTTACGAAGCAGATTCCAGCAATGTTGCGGTTGTACCTCCTGGGGGACGCGTCTTCTGTGATCAGTATTCTGAAAGGGCTCTCCCTTGGAAAGTAGTTTATGCCGGAATCGTTTCTTACAGAAAACACGTGGACCTATTTGTAAAAAGTATGCCCTATGTGAAGGCGAAGATCCCGAACGTAGAATTTGGGATCACGAAGAAAGGCGACCTTATTAAACCAGTTTATGCGTTGGCGAAAAACTTGCGCGCAGAACCGAAGTATTTCTGGTTCCAGAATCTCGCGAAGACCTTGGAGTTCTTGTCTTCTTGTCACGTCGGAACTCTTCCATCCACAAACGACACATCTGCCCGAATTAGCATGCCTTCAAAGCTCTTTGACTATATGTCGGTTGGCCTTCCCGTCGTCGCCAATGACGTAGGCGGCTGGACTGACATAATTAAGAAAAACAATCTTGGGCGAATAAGCAGAGACGATCCTGCGGATTTCGCCAACTGCATTCTCGAGCTTCTGTCCGAACCGGAAGAACTGATCAAGTGCGGGAGCAACGGAATCCAACTGATCAAAAATACCTACAACTGGTCTGCATCTGCGGTAGCCTTACTGGATTGTTATAAAGAGTTGGTATAGCGCATGCGTGAGTGGGCTGCCATTTCGATGAACTATTAATTTAGCCAATGAATGGGGAAATCAGGTAAGACGTGAAAACAGCAATCTTGGGATGCGGACTAACTGGTCTGACTATAGGTTACCTTCTTAAAAAGAAGGGAATTGATTTCAAGATTCTTGAAAAAGAAAAAACTTGCGGGGGGTTAATGCGAACTCTTAGACAGAACGGTTTCACTTTTGACTATGGAGGCTCTCATGTTCTCTTTTCAAAGGACAAAGAGGCTCTTTCCTTTTTGCTAGGTCTACTGGAGAACAACAAGACAGGACGCAGAAGAGATACAAGGATTCTGTATAAAGGCCGTTACATCAACTATCCATTTGAAAATGGTCTGTCAGGCTTATCTAAGAGAGAGAACTTTGAATGTTTGTACTACTTCGTTCAGAACCTAATTAACAAACAAAGAGATAATAATGATAAACCAAGGAACTTGAAGGAATGGTTCTATCATACATTTGGTCAAGGAATCACAGAGAAATATCTGATTCCATATAACACAAAAATCTGGAAATACCCTCTTGACAAGATGGCCCTTGGATGGGCAGACAGAATTCCAAATCCTCCCCTTGAAGACTTAATCAAATCCTCCATCGGAATCAAAACTGAAGGATATGTTCAACAACTAAACTTCTATTATCCTACAAAGGGGGGGATTCAAGCGCTGATAGACAAACTGAAGGAATCAACATATGGTCGGGTCATACTGGGTTTTCATATAAGAAAGGTGAAAAAGGAAGGAAATGTTTGGATAGTTTCTGACGGAAAACAAGAAGAGTTGTGCGACAAAATTGTTTCAACAATTCCTATGAACGAACTAGTCAAAACCATGGATGCTCCAAAAGAAGTAAAAAAAGCTGCAAACGAATTAAGCCATAATTCCTTGATATGCATAATGTTCGGCTTGAATGTAAAGAAGATAAATGGTTTGTCTTGGCTCTACATTCCGGATAGAGCAATATTATCTCATAGGGTAAGTTTCCCCTCGAACTACAGTCCATATGGGGCACCTGCTAGAAAATCGTCAGTATTAGCAGAGATTACATGCAGAGGTCGGAACACAGCCTGGGAAATGAAGGACGACGAGCTTGTTGATCAAGTAGCGGATGACCTGACCCGCTTGAAGATCCTCAAGAAGAAAGACATATGTTTCTCAAATATACGAAAAACAGAGTACGCTTATGTAATAAACGATCTAGATTGTTCTGAGAACACTGGAACAATAATGAGATTCCTAAATCAAGAAGGCATAGATTCCATTGGAAGATTCGGAGAATACAAATACTTGAGTATGGATGACTGCACAAGAAGAGCAACTGATTATGTGCAGTCATTTGCTAGCACGCGCGCTGCTGGCGTCGATAGATAAGGCGAGAAAAACGTTGCACGCGCGCGCTTACACTTTGAAAAACAGACGCGTAATCTTGGTCAAAAACCATTTTCCACTCGATAAAGATTCAAGGGTATTAAAAGAAGTCTGCGCCCTGAAAAAAGCGAAGTTCTCTGTTACCTTCCTATCTTGGGACAGACTTGGCCAAGGTTCAACGCAAGGGAGATCCGATATTGATGGCGACAAAACAATAAAACTTGAACTAGGCGTGCATGTTAATCGTTTTATTTCTATTAATCCTATCCTAAGTTATTTTCTTCTTCCTGTTTGGTGGGGGTTTGTTTTGAAATGGCTTTTGAAAGAAGAATGGGACATTGCGCACGTGATTAATTTTCAATCTATCATACCGTCGATTATCGCTGGAAATCTGAAGGGCAAACCTGTCATTTATGAAATAGAAGACACATGGTTCGATCAGATGAGTTTACCCTCTTATTTGCGGCCATTCTTTCTTTGGTTGGACAAATTCTGCATGCATTTTTCAAGCGCAGTAATTCTTGTTGATGAACTGCAAAAAACCGAGTTTGGAGGAATACCCAATAAGAACGTAACAGTTGTCTACGATTCTGCTATCGATTTATACGATGGAACTGCAGATTTGAGGAACAAGATTTTCACGATATTCTATGCAGGAGAGATTACAAAATACAGGAAGCTCAACTTAGATAAAATTGTTGAAGCTGTAAAAGAAATCGATGGAGTTCAGATAATTTTCGCCGGTGGAAGAGACGTTGATGAGATCAAGAAATGGGCTGCCCGCATGCCAAATAAGGTATACTTCATAGGTCGGGTTCCTTACAGTGAGGTGCTCCAACAGACTATGTCCAGTGACCTTCTTTTCGTTCTTCGCGATGACACTTTGCCTATTCACAAATATATTTGCGGAAGCAAGATCTTTGAGGCGATGATGTCTGGTAAACCGATTCTGGTGAGCAAAGGAACTAGCACAGCAATGAAAGTGAGTAAAGAAAAAATCGGTCTAGTGGTCGATCCCAAAAATATACGGGAGATTAGGTCGGCAATACTGGCGCTAAAAGAGAACCAAGCACTGTATGATGCAATGGGAAAGAACGCACGAAAAGCCTACGACAACACATATGGATGGCACATAATGGAAAGGCGCTTGATCGATCTATATTGCGTGTTGGTAATGGAGGCTGAATATGAAGTCGTGGTTGACGCACATAATGTTGAAAAGACAAAAGACGCTATGCTAGCTTTGGCAAGAAATAGGAGCCTGTGTGAACGCCTTATTTCGAAAAGCGGCCGAGTAAAATAGTGCGCGCGTGCGCTGTTGATGACGCTTTCAGAATGGACTACTGAACTATTGTGCAGACGTTTTTCTCCCGATGGAAATGGCGCAATGCTGTTGACAAAGAGGGTTAGTTATATCCGCGAAAGAAGTCCTGTTTGAATTTCTTTCAGGCAAACACCACTCAAGGCAGTTGCTAAACGTAATTAAGTGCTATCGCGGACAAAGAACCTTTGTAGTAACCTGGGACCCTCTCTACATCTCAACTTTCATTACCTACAGGTGCAATTTTAGCTGTGACATGTGCTTGACGCACTCAACGAAATTCAGTAATCCGTATGGTCAAAAACCAACCAAGGACATGGACTTTGATTTGTTTAAGCAGGTCTTACATCGGTACAAAAATGCCTTGGGCGTTAACATAATTGGAAACGGCGAGCCTTTATTACATAGAGATTTTTTCAAGATGGTCGATTACGCTACCGATGTAATGAAAATGAATGTTTTTTCCAGTTCAAATGGAATCTTGGTTGGAAAATTTATCGAGGAAATAACAGATTCACCTCTGAAAAACTTCAATATAAGCATAAACGGACACACTCCCAAGGAATTCAACCGCATGACCGGCATGCCTCCTCATCTGTTTGATCAGATATGTGACAACACTATCAACTTGGTAACAAGAAGGAAAGAAAAAAGGGCAAGGCTTCGAATAACCGCTTGCTTCATTTTGGATCGAGAAAACTGCAAATCTATAAATGACATGATCTATTTTGCAGACACCTTAGGCGCAGATAAAATTGCCTTCTTCCATTTCTTACCATCTTCAATGAAAGGCTTCACTGCCGAGGAGCGCTGTCTCTTCTCAGATGATTCAACTGTATTGGAGACCTTTGCCCAGGTGGATCTTCTCCCTCGGCAAATACGACAAAAAGTAACCCTGCCTCCTCTGCTCAACAGGACTATGAATGAGAACAGATATTGCGATGTGTGGTTCTACAACTTAAGCATTGACGGAGCAGCAAATATAGGCGGCTGTTCTTGCCAACTACTTGATCTCTCAAAAAGTGGCAACTATTATGATGAAGAAGACCCTTGGAACAGTCCTCATTTCCAAGAAATGCGCAAGTGTTTTGTCAACAGTGCCTACCCACTTCTGGAGCCATGCACTTGGTGCTACAACAATTCAAGTTACTTTCATGATCGGGCTAAATTTTCAAATCCGCTGTCTCACAGGCTTAGAGCACGTCACTGAAATGAAAGATAAGAACGAACGGCCCAACAATTCCAAAACAGAATCTGGAACGAAGATTTGCCTGATCACAGATTTTTTCGAGGAAGGTCGAGGAGGTTACATACTCAACCATAACCTGATTCAGGTATTGGGCTCGATCTTCAATGGCAAGAGCAACGTCTTGGTAGTGAACTCAAATTTCCAATTCTATTCCAATTTAATGATCTTCAGAGTTGCGAGAGTTCTAATAATAGAACTTTTGAATACCTTTCGACTTATAAAATTATCCAAGGCAAGTTGCATAGTTTTCTTCAATTTCGGGGGCTCCCGTTTCTTGCCAATGTTGGCGGCAAGAATGCTTCACAAGAAAAGTGTATACTTGGTTTCAGGTCTTGCAGGCGGCGAATTGAAAACCGTCAGTAGTTTCCTCTATAGGCGATCAGTCTTTGGCGTAGGAGCCACTCTGTTATCTTCCGTCCTTTCATGTTTTGAACAGATTAATTACAGCTTGGCAGACTTGATAGTTGCGGAATCACCATTTCTAATTCATCAAATAAGTTCAAGCAAACATCCGTTCAGACCCATAGTTGATGGTGCCCTTTTTGTAGATACTGAATGTTTTTCTCCCAAGATCGAATTATCTCAAAGAGCGGAGGTGATAAGCTATTTTGGAGCTCTAGCTGAGCACAAAGGGTTAATGAACTTTGTTGAAGCCGTACCACAAATCTTGAAACAGAGAATTGATGTCAAATTTACTATCGGCGGTGGGCCCGAATCAATGCTTCCGGTAATAGAAAGACGCGTTAAGGAACTTCTGGGTGATGAAAATCCAGCTGTGGTTTTGCTGGGACGAGTGGCGCATGCTCAAATGCCAAATTACCTTAATGAAACCAAACTAGTTGTTCTTCCATCTTATGGTGAAGGTCTGCCCAACATAGTCTTGGAAGCAATGGCATGTGGCACACCAGTTCTCGCAACTCGTTGTGGTGGAATACCTGATGTGATTAGGGATGGCGAAAATGGGTTTATCATGGAGGATAATTCTCCGCAATGCATTGCTAGAAATGTCATTAGATCTTTAAACCACCCAAGTCTGGAAGAAGTAGCTCTGAATGCTCGTCATCTCGTTGAAAGAGATTATAGTCATTATAGCGCCGAAAAAAGGTATAGAAAGATCTTAAATGAAGTATCCAACATGTACAAATGATTTTCTTGCGGGCGCTTCTCAGGTATTTTCAAAAAACAGCGAAGAAATCTGCCAAAATCCCAAAATGTTCCCGAATGGATTAAAGAAAAATACGCTGAAAATGGAATTGTGGTGCGAGTGTGACTGTTAATAGATTTTTCTTGTTAGTGCCATTGTTTTTTGAATTTCTTTACTTCTATCTTTCTCTTACTGCAATGCCGTATCTGTTCATGATTCCCGTGGCTTTTCCTGCTATATTCATACTGCCAGGCGTTATGCTCTTAACTGTTTTGAAAAAAGGGCCCCACGCCAATGCAATGCAGTTGGTTGTCGGAGGATTTTTCATATCAACCGTGCTGGCAGTCGTGGCGACATCTATTCTGCTTGCAGTGGGCCTTTCCCTAACGCCCTTTGCTTACTCGGTTATTTCTCTATCTTTCATATCCATTCTCGCAGCAATTGGATTTGCCCAAAAAGTGGAAATGAAACCGAGTAAATATGACATTTTGCTTCTTACTTCGGCGTTCACAGCATTTGTTATTTTGACATTTTTCCTCAGCGCATTTCCGCGACTATTTACTCCAGACGAGACTAGCTACATTTTCTCTGCGAGAATGGGCTTATTAATTGGGGGAGTTCCTCCAATGGGCGTTATGCCGAGCTACAGCGGATTGGTTGCGTTATTAGATGGAAGGTATTTTTGGATTTATCTCTTGACCTCATTTCTAGGCTCAGCAGGTGTGCCAGCAATTCAAGCAGGCCTCATCGGGGTAGGTTTCCTTGTCATGATAGCTTTGACTTCGTCGCTGTTTATGACAAACAAATGGTTAAGATTATTAGTTTTTGTGGCTGTTGTCTTCAATCCACTTTTGTTCTCTTTTTCAGGTTTAACCTTAAATGATTTGGCTTTTTCTTTTTATGCAATCTTTGCAGTGTTTTTCTTCGTCAAAGCTTTTTCCAAAACGGGCGAAAATGTTTCACTCAACTTAGCGAACTCAAGTTTCGCCTTGATCAGCGTAATAGTTCTAACCTTGATTAAACCAAATTTACTGGTCGTTGGGGTTATGTGGGTAATATTAGTCTCTGTTATGCTCTGGTATAGGGTTTACAAGCAAAGCCGAAAATACAAATTTCTCTTAATAGCTGTTTTGCTGCCCGTCTTAGCCTATGAGCTATGTATAGACTTGCCTTATGTTTTCTCAGTGTGGGTACTTCGAAATTCCGCATTGGGTAATTTCTTTGCAAGGTTTTTGTTCATAAGCCCAATTGAAAAATTTACAGGCTGGTTTGTAAAGCCTTGGTGGAACCCATCCGCTTCAACTTTATTCAATCATGGTCTCTCCGACTACATAGCCTATTTTTACAGGATTTTGACGCCTGAATCATCAGGATTGCTAATTTCTGCCATTATATTGGCTATTCCAATCCTGATCATCTCACGAGATGTGCGCAAAGAATTGGATAAAACCATACTCACTTTGCTCGTGCTTTTGTCGCTTTGTCTATTCTACTTTCAAGCCATCAGCCAGTTTGGTCTCAGTGACGCTAACAGATATTCTCTATGGATGACACCTCTCTGGATACCTCTAGCCTTAATGACTTTGCAAGAAATATATAATAACTCATCTTTTAAGAGGCTCCTTCCCGTAATCGTTACAGCGCTTGTCCTTTTGTGGAGCAATATTTGGTTATTTAGAAAATATGGCGGCGTCTATGTTGGATACGGTCTACCTTCCTTGGTCACCGCTGATGCTTTGCTAGCACAATTTATGGGTATGATAGTCCTAATCAGCTTGCTGTTTTTCAAGGAAGATCTCTCTGAATTTGGATCAGCTATCGGCAAGAAGCTTTCTGCGCTAAAAGCTGTGAATCTGAAGAAAACTGTTTTTTGTTTCCTAATAGTCTTGATGTTCGCAAACAGTGTCTACTTTGCTCCACAGTTTGTAGAAAAATCCAGCTTGTACGCAAATCATGGTTTTGCAACAATAGGCGATGCACTTGGCAACTTCGCCAATAATGGGTCATTAATTTTTGCCAACAACTACATCTTTATGAGACCGTATATGACCGACAAAATGTTTGAAGATGGTATGGTTTTACCTCCACCCGACACTGAACAGGAATTCCTCAACTTACTTCAAGTAGCTCCTGATAACACTGTTTTTCTCATAAGTAAGGACCAAGCTACAACTTGGTACGAATATGCTAACAACTACATAAAAAGCTACGCTGACCATTACATAATAACTTCTCAGTCTCCTGAGTTGATGAGCCTTGCGCAATTCAATCTCTCTAACGATGTTCTGCACATGACATTCGACAGTGCGAATAACACATTTGTACCTGACCTGAGCACTTCAGAAAACAACGGCTTAAACAGAGGTGCACAAATAGTCAGTGGCTATAGTGGCAGCGCTTTACAATTCAACGGCACAGCATATGTTGCGATTCCCAATAATGACACATTGAACATTCAAAACACGATATCAATCAGTCTCTTAGCCTCTATTGAAAAGGCGGAACCAAATCAAGGTTATACACTGCTGTCCAAGGGGTATGCACCTACAAATGGCTCGTACACCATTTTTATCTGGGATTCCCAAATCTACTTTGAATTAAGCAGCACCAACTATCTGGCCTTTCCAATAAGCGAGTATCTTGGACAATGGCACCATTTCATTTTCACATATGACGGGGAAGAGATGTCTGCTTTCGTTGATGGGGTTTCTGTAGCGACAAAACCTGCAACAGGACCTATTAGAGTTTCCCCTTATGATTTAGAAATCGGACGAGATAGCGAAAGAGAAGGCTATTACTTCATCGGTCTTATTGACGACCTACAAATTTCCAATAAGCCTCTAAATCAAACAGAGCTTGCAGAAAGCGCCTATTCGAAGTACGCCCTTCGCATAGCGGAATTATCACTGCCCAACGGAGTCAGCGAGCTATTCAGAATCGTTAGCAAAGAAGAACAAGTCAGCCAAGATATCACGGTCAAGACTTCAAGTATCAGTATCGATCAAAACCGCATAGTCACTTTGGAAGTACAAATCGAATCTTCAAAATCAAAGAACGCCACGATTCTTGTTGCGACGGATCGGTTCACAAAAGTTTACGTAACACCCGTAAATGTCGGTTTGAACTCTGTCAAGCTTCAATTTGACTACATCGTTGATCCCAACTGGTACGAAGGAGGTGGCCTTTACTGGTTGCATTTGGATCAAACAAGATTAATCGTAATAGACGGCAATTTGGTGTCTTATAACAAATTTGCCACCGTGCAAAATCTGTCATTAATGAACATCACTCTCTTAGCATTACTGCTGGCGATCCTTGTGGCATTATTAATAATCTATTCTAGGAAAAACACATTACATGACGACGTTTAGTGCGCTCATGTACCGTTTAACGATTTATTTCCCTCTAAGAGTCAGGGAAATTGGCATTAATTTCTTGGCTCTTTTCATTAAGCGTGAGCATATTATCAAAGTCTCGCAGAAGTTATTCAATGGAAAAGCTTTGATGGGAGTACTACCTGATGGTAAACGGCTGTACTATCCTCTTGATGATTCTAAAATATTGCCCATAATATCAGAAATATATTATAAGAACATATACGACGTTCGACAAATAGAGAATTTCAGCTCTATTTGTGATGTTGGCGCACACATAGGTGTCTTCACTCTAAAGATGTCCAAACAAGCTCCAAAAAGCAGGATAATCGCAATTGAGCCTAATCCCACAAATTTCAAATTTCTTGCAAAGAATGTCTCAATCAACGGCTTGGCTGATAGAGTGAAAATGTTGAATGTAGCCGCTGGGGAAAAAAAGGAAAAAGCGCTTCTTTTGATGAACTACCTAAGCAGAGGCGATGCTTCCATGAAAGAATGGCACAACGCCGGTTCCGCTGGACGTTTGACAATAAACGTGATCTCTCTAGCCGAGATTCTCTCGACAACGCAGGGTTGTGATCTAATGAAAATCGATGTCGAAGGAATGGAACATGAGGTACTGCTTGGACTAGGAGATCAACACCTGAAAGTAAATGCGTTGGTGATAGAAATTCATATCCCAATAATCCGTGCTGCTGACATCTACGCGTGGCTCGATGATCATGATTTTTCGATAACAAGAGCGCGAAAACTGTACGATGACTGCCTTGTGGTAGAGGCGAAACGTCTTTGCGCGTAGCAATATTGTTCGGCGGCGTAATTTCCAGCTCCAGCGGCACCGGTGAAAGGGTTCTCCAAATTGCGAATGCATTAGTCGCTCAAGGTTTGGACGTAACACTTTCAGGAACTATACTTTCTCCCTTGGAAACACCACATCCCCCAAACTTTGATATCATTGAGTTACCTGACAGCATACTGAAACTTCATTGTGTTTTGGCTTGGATTGCAAAGCTTGTTTCGCGCGGTCTAACCCAAAAATACGATATAGCTCAAATAGAGTCATTTTCTACGCCTAGAAGCTTGACTCTGTTTTTTCTATTGCGTCCTCTTACCAGAAAACTCATAATCGTTTTTCACGACAAGTACTTTGAACACGACCCCAGGAAAAACGCTATTGGAAGGCTCAATCTCGCCCTCCAAAGAATTCTGCTCACTCTTTTCGACGCCTCGATAACACCAGGATTAGGCGTAAGAAAATGGTTTGAAGAATTACACGGCGAGCTTGCTAGTAATAGAATGATAGTAATACCCAACGGTATACCGAATTTAGAAATCAGCAAGACTGATTTTTCAGAACTCCGAAAAAAATACGAGATAAATTCCAATGCCTTTGCCGCGCTTTTTTTTGGTTCGATGGACTTTCAACCAAATTATGATGCTGCTCTTTGTTTATACAAAACCTCGGATTTTGTTTGCCGAGAGTTCATAAAGAAAACTGGAAAAGAATTGATTTTCATTGTTGCAGGGAAAGGGTCTGAAGTCCTTCCAAAAACCTGCCATTATCTTACTTTGGGCTTCATAAACGACCTTAGCGAATTACTAGCTCTGCCGAATGCGATAGTGCTGCCCCACTTTCCCTCTTATAGCGGTCCTCACGTGAAGACCATGTATGCGTTTCTCAGCAAGAAGCCTGTGATCGTCACGGATGACGCGGTTAAAGATATGCCAAATGTCATTCCAAGAATACATTTCTTGCCCTTTGACATCAACAAACCGCCCACCCTAGTAGCTTGCCTGTTGGAGCTATATCATAACAGGGAGCTGGGTGAACGTCTTGCTCTCAATGCTTACCTATATTCTAAAGAATTCTCTTGGGCATCCATTTCAAGGATGCATGTAAAACTCTATGAACAACTATTATTGAACAAAAGATCAGAGTCCACACTAAAAACCATCGGTGTTTAAAATAGCGCGCGCCTTTTGTGGCCATGGATCTTCTTGGTAGAGCGCGTTCATATAGAAAGGAAGAAAGGGGGGAAAAGTTCTGGTTTAGCTTGTTAATGTTGGTTTGGATGGCGTAGAGCCGCTGAGTTGTATCCACCCTGAGAATGTGTTGTCGGTCAAGTTGACGTAGCCGTGCCAGATCTGGTCGTCGTTTACCCCGCGGACGACCACCTGCAGTGTGCCATTCAGGAGTATTGCGGCTGGGCTGTCAGTGGTTCCGCCTGAAGCAGGGTTGTCAGGAGTCGCGTATGAAGGAAAAGGTATCCAGCCATTCCATGTGTGCGAGGTCAGGTCGTAGAACCGGTAGTAGACGACGTTGGTTTCGCCACGGACGACTAGGCACAGGGTCGTGTCATTAGTGGCTAACGTTGGCGCGGAAGGCGTAGCTCCACTGAGCAGCGTCCAGCCTGAGAAACTGCTGTCGGCCAAGTTGACGAAGCAATGCCAGATCTGATCATAGTTAATGCCACGGACGACCACTTGCAGCGTGTCGTTTACGAGAGCTGCGGCTGGGCTGGTGTAGGTTGTTCCTAGAGGCACGGCTGTCCAGTCTCCCCACACCTTGGAAGCGACGTCGCAGAACCGGTAGTAGACGGCGTTGGTTTCGCCACGGACGACTAGGCACAGGGTTGTGCTGTTTGCGGTTAGCGTTGGCGTGGATGATGTTGAGCCACTGAGCAGCGTCCAGCCAGAGAAGCTTCCATCAGTCAAGTTCACGTAGCAGTGCCAAATCTGATCATAGTTAATGCCACGGACGACCACGTGCAGCTCGTTGCCGCACATTACCGCTGCAGGACTGTCGATGGTTGCGCCTTCTGGCAGCCCGCTCCAGCTTCCCCAAGACGCGGTGCTAGAGTTGTAGATTCTGTAGAAAATCTCGTCGTGAGCCCCACGAACAACAAGATATGCATCTCCCAGATAATGTGGGGTGGCTGTGTGTGATCCGCCCATGGAGATCATAATTGGGTTGACTCCGTTGCCTTGGGAAGCGCCATCAACATTCCAGTGGTCAAACATGTAGCCGGAGCTTGCTTGGGCAGTTACAGTGACAGAAGTAGAAGCGTCATACCACCAGCCGTTTGTGGGCCCTGCTTGGCCTAGCGGGTTTCTAATTGGCTGAGGGCTCAGCCCAGTCGGGTCAGTGGAGATATACAGTTGGTATTGCGATATCCAGTTGAAACTGATGGTGTGAGTGTTCTGTACGTTTTCAAGGTTGTAGCTGGTGCTCCCATCGGTGGTCGGGGGGTTGCTGTCCAACGTGTAGCCAGTGCATCTGTATCTTGTTCCAGCTCCGTTGTCGTCTGCTGGCGAGGTCACGCTGACCGTTGTACTACCACCTTGGTCTACCCACTGTGAGGTTGTTGGCAAGTCATGAGCGCTGGTGACGTTGATATAGTACTGGGCTAAGTAGTTGCCTGTTATGCTCCCTGAGCTGGTCACTTGAAAAACACTGTCGCTTTGCTCGGTTGAGAGCCCGTTCGAGTTGTTCCACGCGTACTGTTTTTCGTTCACCGTGACACCCAGTGGTGAATAGAACACAAAACTGTGGAAGCTCTGGTTATACCACCAGAAAGAGGCACCACTGCTGTTGTAGTCTGTTCCGTCTACGGTGACCACGGTGCTAGTGAAATCTGTTCCGACCCCGGTCTGGTTGAAGGTGACGTCGTATTGCAGTGTGTAGCTGACTGTGAAGGTTGTGCTCTGCTGAATTCCGAACGACGTTGGATCTGTTGTTGTGAACCTTTGCACTGCAGAGACGTAGATTGGGTTGTCGATTTGCAGTGTTGTTCCAGTGTCGGCGTAATCTGAGAATGTCCTGTTGGCGATGCTTCCATTTTTGGAGGCGCCACTTTGGACGTAGTGCACTACGTTAGAGGCGCTGGCAAGTCCAGGCGTGTCCAGGGTCACGGACACTGGGCCCGAACTTGTTAGGTTGAATGCACCACTTCCCGTGGTTTCGGTTGCTCTCTTCACCACTATGTAATATGTTCCAGTGTACGGAGCAGTTACACTAAGTGTTTCAGTCCCACCTGTGGTTGCTGTTGTGCTCTTCGCTACGATGGCCGGCTCTCCGTAGGTGGTGCCGGTGCTGTTGTACAGGTATAGGTCATAGTCTGCTCCAGCTGGAACGCTAAGGGTGAAATTGTATTTGAAGCCTGAAACAAGCTGGACATTTCTTGCCCACGCGAGTCGTTGACCGAGGACAGAAATGTCGCTAAGAGTGGGCGGCATACCCAACGTGTCTGTCGCGTTAGTTCCGATTTGGTACGTCTTCAAGACGGCGTCTACTGCCGCGTCAAGGTTTAACCTACCGTATCCTTCGTGAACGTCCTTTCCTCCCCTGTTAAGCGTTGGAGAATACGTGGTGGTGGAAGACTCGCGAAGATTCGGATAAGTCTCCGTAGCTGTCATTAGCAGAATCATCTTGGGTTGCAGAGCTTGACTTCTTGTCCAGTTCCAGTTGACGTATCCTCCCATGGCTTGGATCACAATGTCTGTGGCACCTGCAACTACCGGTGTGGCCATGGATGTTCCCTGCATAGGAGCTGAGTCATTGGCCTGTACATCTGGCCACTTGCCTTCCGCATCGCCGTTGTTCGAGTCTGCGCTGAATAACGGCACGCCATAGAAACTGCCACCCGGAGCAGTGATGTCGGGCTTTGTAGTTTCGCCCGTGTACCTTGAGGTTCCGCCTTGGCTACTGTAGCTGGCTATGTTGTCAAACTGGTTCATAGCCGCGACGGTGATGACTTCGTCCACGGAGCCAGGAGTGTATATGTAGTTGCTTCCTGACCCACTATTTCCTGCCGCAACGATCGTGGTTATCCCGCTATTGACCAGATTCACTACAGCTGAATCCACTGTCCCCACTTCAGAGCCAAAGCCCAGACTCATGCTGGCGACGGTTATGTGATAGGTTATTCTGTTCGCAATTATCCAGTCCATGCCGTTGATCAGTCCTGTTGATGATCCTGAGCCCGAGTAGTCCAAGACTTTGACCCCTACAAGTTTCGCTTGCGGCGCTATTCCCGTCCAAGCTGAAAAGCCATCCGTTGGTGGCGTGTAAGGCCACGACATTGTAAATGTTACGTAGAGATTTCCTGTTCCAGCCGTCAGGGTCATCAGCACGTGGTACATATCGTAGCCGCCTGATGGAGTCGAGGCAATGTTGTAGTTTAGCGGATACCAAGTGTTTTGGCTGGGAGTGCTCACTGAAGCTACTTGGGTCCATGACGAGGGGCTGATGGCTTTGTCGCCATAGTATAACGGCAGCGCCGAAAGCTTGGCTGTACCCGTAGTTGCCCATTTCACATTGATGGTTATTGTGCCTGTCTTATTCACCATCATGCCACTTATGAAGTAAGTAGCCGTACTCGATACTGATCCGAGGTCGGCTCCCCACGTGGTGATGGCATTTCCCGAACCGTCCACGCTGAAGAATCCGTCTCCAGTTGCCAGTCCTGCGCAATGTGAGCCGTGTCCATTGTCGTCAAAGGGGGTGGCAGTCCCGTTCACTTGGTTGTCCCATCCAACTACTTTTTTTGAAAAGTCTTGGTCGCCAAATCCAGGCGAAAAGTCCGGATGAGAAGCATCTATTCCTGTGTCTAAGATGGCGATCGATGAGTTCGGGTCTCCCTGAAGACCCAGAGTGTTCCACACGTATGGTCTAGCACCCACCTGCGTTGCAGCATAAGCCAAACTTGCATTGCAGACAGCATCCTCCTCAACCAACAGCACATCGGAGCATTGCCGAGCGAAATCTACAATCGCATCGTATGGTATTCTTCCGCCAAATCCGTAGATAGCCTCTGTCCATGGGGATGTGGTCACGTACCCACCAGACGAAGCGAAGGTGTCTGCGTCATAAGGTGTCGGCGCAGATTTCAGCATGACAATAACATTTACATATTCCTTAGCTGTACGGTTGGCTAATCTATCAGCGATTTCTTTGTCGAGGCCATCTGCAATTCCGTTATTGTCTTGGTCCATCCATGCTGGTTTCCAAAGGGAAGGCCTGAACAAGTCACTTTCATTGCTTCTGAGAGGAGTTTCGGGTTCATCATGAGCTTTTGCTGTGCAAAGTATCAGCAGAGAGAGCATTGCGATTAGCATCAACCAGACAAAGCCTATTGCAAATTTCGTTTTCTTCCTCACATTTTCACCTTAACCTGTAGCGCGTACAGTGACCCTGACTTTGTAAGGGTGATTAATTCATCAAGCTGGTAACCGTCGCACTTCAGGGACAGTAGTTCACATCGAGCCACTTTATTCGCAAGTTTCCAAGAACATCCACAAGCTTGGCAACGCAAAGATGAGGATGGCGTCATACTACCTCATTATCCTCAAATAACCCGTAACACCACAGGTTCTAACGCTGAAGGGCAATATATCTGTAGGGCATACGTTGGCGGTACAACCAACATACTTGTTATCTGCAAATCAAAAGCCAGAATACGCGCTAGTAGCTGACTTTACACATGCCATTTAGTTGCAGTTGCGGATTCTGCTGTTAAGCTGCTGAGTAGCGCGCCCTACAAGTCAGTCAGCTCTTAGCTTGTTAGTGTTGGTTTGTTTCGTGTTGAGCCGCTGAGTTGTGTCCATCCTGAGAAGCTGTTGTCGGTGAGGTTGACGTAGCCGTGCCAGATCTCATCGTTGTTTATGCCGCGGACTACCACGCGTAGTGTATCCTTAAGCATGGTTGCGGCTGGGCCGTCGATGGTTGCGCCTGAGGTTGGGTTGTCTGGGGTTGCGTATGATGGGAACGGTGTCCAGTCGCCCCACACCTTGGAAGCGACATCGTAGAATCGGTAGTAGATGCAATTGGTTTCGCCGCGAACGACCAAGCATAGGGTCGTGCTGTTGGCGGTTAATGTTGGCGTAGAAGGCGTAGCACCGCTGAGAAGTGTCCACCCTGAGAACGTGTCGTCGGTCAAGTTGACGTAGCAATGCCAAATCTGATCGTAGTTTATGCCGCGCACGACTACTTGCAGTGTGCCGTTAAGCAATGTCGCTGCTGGGCTCGTATAGGTAAGTCCGCCGGGCAAGCCTGTCCAGTCACTCCATGTGTGTGAAGCGACATCGTAGAATCGGTAGCAGATGATGTTGGTTTCGCCCTGGACAACAAGACACAATGTCGTGCCGTTGGAAGTCAGTGTTGGCACTGAGGGCGTGTTTCCGCTGAGCAGCGTCCATCCGGAGAACGTTTCATCGGTCAAGTTGACGTAGCCGTGCCAGATCTCATCGTTGTTTATGCCGCGTACGACTACGTGCAGCTCGTTGCCGCACATCGTTGCTGCGGGGCTGTCGATGGTTGACCCCGGTAGCACGTTCCAGTTCTCCCAAGACGCGATGCTCGAGTTGTAGATTCTGTAGAAAATCTCGTCGTGAGCCCCACGAACAACAAGATACGCCTCTTTCAAATAGTATGCTATGGCTGTGTGTGATCCGCCCATGGAGATTATAACTGGGTTGACTCCGTTGCCTTGCGTTGCGCCATCAACATCCCAGTGATCAAACACGTGGCCAGAGCTTGCTTGGGCAGTTACAGTGACAGAAGTAGAAGCGTCATACCACCAGCCGTTTGTGGGCCCTGCTTGGCCTAGCGGGTTTCTAATTGGCTGAGGGCTCAGCCCAGTCGGGTCAGTAATCACATACAGTAGATATTGAGTCTTCCAGCCCCCAGTAGCAGTCTTAGGACCATCCATCAAAATATCGTTTGAAGGCGAACCAGAACCCGTAGCGTCTCCACTCCAACCGGCGAAGACATACTGAGTACCAGTGGTGCCCGCAACCGTCAACGGAGTGATAGTTGCTTGAGCATTAACGTTCGCATCGTACCAACCCTCACCGCCAATAGTGCCATGACCACCATTATCAACAGTCAAGTAATATTGATGAGTCCAAGAAGAAGATTCGGTGACAGGTCCATCCATAGTAACAGCGTCTGTAGCCGGATTGTCAGTGCCAGTATAGCTTACGGTTCCCGTTCCAGCCCAGCCGACCCAGACGTACCGCTCACCAGCTCCAGCAGAAGGAGCAGCAGCAGAAATCGTCACCAGCGAACCAGCATCATACCAGTGGTCTCCAGCAACCGGAGAAGTAGTCCCAAAGTTCGCAGCCATAGTCAACGTGTACTGAGTCTTCCAGTTAGCCAAGGCCGTCTTGGGACCATCCATCGTTATGGCGTCGCTCTGAGCGTAACTAGTTCCAGAAGCATCCGTACCCCAACTGGTGAAGACGTACTGAGTACCAGCCCCCCCAGAGACTGTCCCATCAGTCAAAGTCGCATAAGCCGTAGAACTACTATCATACCAACCAGCACCGCCAGCTGTATCATGCGCAGAAGTGACAGTCAAATAATACTGAGTCTTGTAAGTAGCTGAAGATGTCCCTGAAGCCATTATAGGCGAAGTAAGACCTGAATCTCCAGTTTCAACGAACTGTTTACCTGCACCGCCTGAGATGTCAGTTGACCAATGGAATGTGGTTCCACTGTCAACCCAGATGTTGTTAACAGGAAGGTTGGCATAGGTATAGTTTGTCGTTCCAACAGTAAGAACCGTGTTGGAGCCAGCATC
>Ga0315279_10003098_pt1 | contig 23788 bp, 20 predicted proteins | sample YL17G06_20_MG_FD_203694 | JGI IMG/M metagenome (GOLD analysis project Ga0315279, IMG submission 203694) | Sediment microbial communities from Yellowstone Lake, YNP, Wyoming, USA - YL17G06_20 | ecosystem: Environmental > Aquatic > Freshwater > Lake > Sediment | place: USA: Wyoming | collected...
CCAGGGACAGACCCCGCAGATGCTCGTGACGATGCGGGGCAGTTCCTCCACCGGGCGGCCGAGGCAGAACTTCTCGAACCCGCGGAGTTCGACGACGTTGACTTGCGTGTCGGCCACGTTGCCGGCGTCGTCGAGTTGGATGGTGACCTTCGCGTGGCCTTCGATCCGGGACACTGGGGCGATTGTGATTGTCTTAGGCATTGCAGATTACCTCCCTTGAACGGCGGGTTTTAGTGAGCGTGAACCTTGCCTGTTCCCCGTTCCCCGTTCCCCGTTCCCCCTCTGTGGGGCAGGGGACGAAGCCGATTCTGCGCGCCGATGTAACGGTTCAAGAGCGCGCGGCGATCCTGGACCTGCTTGGCGTCGAGACCGATGCTCGTCAGGGCGCCCATCATGTCCACCAGCGGGTTGGCGCCCTTGCGGATCGGGCCGAAGCAGCCGCGGCAGGGCATGTAGCCCTTGACGCAGCGGGGCACCTTGACGTTGCCCTCCGCCTCGGTGCCCATGGCGCAGCCGGCGCGGGTCACCGGGCCGAGGCAGAGGAACCCCTGCTCCATGAAGCAGCGGGTGTTCTCCCAGGGCTCGCCCTGCTTGTAGGCCACGCTCTCCAGCGGCCGCTTCAGGGTTCCGCCCGAGGCCTTCTTCTCGCGTTTCACCGGGCAGTCGTCGCAGACGGACCGCTCGGGCAGCACGAAGGGCTTGCCCGTCAGGAGGCCCGTCAGGACCTGGACGATGAGTTCCGGGGCCGTCGGGCAGCCCGGGATGTAGGCGTCCACCTTGACGACCTCGTCCAGCGCCAGAACCGATTCCGTGAGCGGCGGGAGGTTTTCGTCCGGGGTCTTGGCGGACTCAGTGGTCTTTGAGTCGCGGTAGACCTTGTCGTAGAGGTCCTCCCGCTTCCACATGTTCGCCAGGGCGGGGATTCCACCGAAGCAGGCGCAGGACCCCAGGGCAATCAGGGTCTTACAGGACTTGCGCATGGCCTCGGCAACGTGCTTCTCCTTCTCGTTGCGGATGCCACCGCTGACGATCCCGACGTCGGCCTCGGGGATCTCGAGCGCCGTGCCCTCGCCCAGCGGCCCGTAGTACTTATGGTCCATAAGTACGGGCATGTGGACGAACTGGAGTTGGGGCAGGAGGCCCAGCAGCGGTTCTCCGATGTCGAGGATACTCACCTCGCACCCGCCGCAGATGTTCAACCATTCTTCTGCAACCTTCGCCATGGTCACGAACTCCTTTCCTTGTAGGTCGCCTAGGCGACCGGGGGCTCGCCCTCGACGACGACCTCTTTCACGACCCTTCGCGTGTACACGAGGAACTGGCCTTCCTCCTCGATCGTTTGCGTCTCGAACCCGTGCGCCTCGTAGTCGCTCTTCTTGGCCTCGGCGGCGGCGCGGGAGTCGTACGACTCGCCGTCCCACACGAACTTCCTGCGGTCGACAAGAAGCAGGTTCTGAGGCACCGTGCTTTTCTCCTAAGCCGCCCGGTACGGGCTCGGGCCGAGGGCCCGGACCGCCTCGACCATGTCGGTCATGACCTGGGCGAATCGCGGACCTTCCGAGGCCGAGACCCATTCCAGGCGGAACCGCTCCGGCTCCAGGCCGAAGTCTTCGAGCATGAGCGTGATCGCCTCGGAGCGCTTCTGCGCCCGCAGGTTGCCGTCCAGGTAATGGCAGTCGCCCGGGTGACAGCCGCAGATCATCACGCCGTCAGCGCCCTTGGTCAGGGCGTCCATCACCAGTTTGGGGTGCACCATGCCCGAGCACATGACGCGCACGATCCGCACGTTCGGCGGATACTGGAGCCGCGAGGTGCCCGCCAGGTCTGCCCCGGCGTAGGAGCACCAGTTGCAGCAGAACGCCACGATGATCGGTTCGAACCCGTCCTCGCTCATGGTCAACCCTTACGGCACGAGCGCCGCCTCCACCACGGCCGCGATCTGGTCCAGTTTGTAGTGCTGCACGAGGATCCCGTTCTTCGGGCACGTGGCTTGGCAGACGCCGCAGCCCTTGCAGAGCGCCTCGTTCGTCTCCACGGTCTTCTTGATCCCGCCGCCGCGCATGTACTCGATGAGCGTCAGCGCGTGATAGGGGCAGGGGTCGATGCAATAGGCGCAGCCGTCGCAGTTCTCGTCGATGACCTCGGAGATGGCCGACTCGGGGACGAGGCTGTCCTTGGCGAGGATGGTCGCCGCGCGCGAGGCCGCGGCCGTCGCCTGGGCGATGGTCTCGTGCAGACCCTTGGGGCTATGGGCCAGGCCGCACAGGAACACGCCCTCGGTTGCGAAGTCCACCGGCCGGAGTTTCAGATGGGCCTCCAGGAAGAAGCGGTCCTGGTTCAGCGGCACCTTGAGCATCTGCGCGAGTTCCTGCCCGTCGGGCCTCGCAACAATCGCCGCCGAGAGGACGAGCAGGTCGGCGTCAATCTCCAACGTCGCTTCGAGGATCGGATCTCGAACCGCGACGCGCAGCCCCTGCTCGGTGGCGGAAACGGACGGCTTGCCCTCCGGCTCATAGCGGATGAACCGCACGCCCTTTTCGCGGGCAAGCCGGTAGTACTGCTCGCTGAACCCGTACGTTCGAACGTCGCGATACAGCACGAACACGTTGGCCTGGGGCCGCAGTTCCTTCAGGCGCAGCGCGTTGCGCACCGCGTGGCCGCAGCAGATGCGGCTGCAATACGCGTGCTCGTCGTCGCGCGACCCGACGCACTGGATCATGACGACCGTGTCGGCGGCCACGTCGCCGGCCGCGAGTTTCTGCTCGAACTCAACCTGGGTGACCACATGGTCGTTCTGGCCGTAGAGGTACTCGGCCGGCTTGTGGATGTCCGCGCCCGTGGCCACGACGACCACGCCGTGCTCCACCTCTTCGGTGGCGCCGTTCTTCGAGAGGCGCGTCTTGAAGTTGCCGAGGAAGCCGTCAATCCCGGCAACCGTTGTGCCCAGGTGAGTGGTGATCAGCGGATGGCCAAGCGTCCGGCTGATCGTTTTCGACAGGAAGTCCTGCGGGTCCTGGCCGTCGTGGAGGAACCGGACATGCCTGGCGTGTCCGCCCCACTCGGCGTCGCGCTCGACCAGATGGACATGGAAGTTCTGGTCGGCCAGCGCCAGGGCGGCCGTCATGCCCGCCGCGCCGCCGCCGATGACCAGGGCATCGTGATTCAGCGGCAGCGTCCGTTCGGCGAGCGGCTGGATCAGGCGTGCCTTGGCCACCGCCATCCGCACGAGCGCCTTGGCCTTCTCGGTGGCCTTCTCGGGCTCGTGCATGTGAACCCACGAGCACTGGTCGCGGATGTTGGCCATCTCGAAGAGGTACTGGTTCAGGCCGGCCTCGCGGAGGGTGTCGCGGAAGAGCGGCTCGTGGGTGCGCGGCGTGCAGGACGCGACGACCACACGGTTCAGGCCGTGCTCCTCGATGGCCTTGCGGATCTTCACCTGGCTGTCCGTCGAGCACGTGTACAAATTGTCCTCGGCGTAGGCGACGTTGGGCAGGCTCCGGGCGTACTCCACCACCTCCGGCACGTTGACCACACCGCCGATGTTGCGGCCGCAATGGCAAACGAAGACGCCGATCTTCGGCTCCTCGGCGGAGACGTCCCGCTCGGGCGGATACTGCCTCGGCTTGACCAGCGTGCCGCGCGCCTCGGCCAGGAGGCCCATCGCGCCGGCCGCCGCGCCGCTGGCCTGCATGACCGTCTCGGGGATGTCCTTGGGCTCGGAGAAGGTCCCGCAGACGAAGACACCGGGCCGGTTCGTCTCCAGCGGCGCGAGGGGCCGCGTCTGGCAGTAGCCGTTGTCGTCCTGCTCAATGCCCAGTTGCCGGGCCACTTCGACGGCCCCGGCCGCCGGCCGCATGCCGGACGAGAGAACCACCAGGTCGAACTCCTCGTCCTTGAACTCGCCGCGCTCGTTCAGGTACTTGATGCGGAGGTTCCGCTCGTCGCCGGTCTCCTCGACCGTGGCCGGGCGGGCCCGCACAAACCGAACCCCCTCCTCCTGGGCCCGCTGGTAGTAAGCATCGAAGCCCTTGCCGTAAGCCCGGAGGTCCATGAAGAAGATCGTGTATTCGACCTCCGTCAGGTGCTCCTTCACCATGAGCGCATGCTTGACCGCGTACATGCAGCAGACGGACGAGCAGTACTGGGCCTGGTCCTCGCGCGAGCCGACGCACTGGATGGAAGCGATGCGCTTCGGTTCCTTGCCGTCGGACGGGCGCTGGACGTGGCCTTGGTACGGACCGCTCGCCGAGAGGACGCGCTCGAACTGGAGGCTGCTGACGACGTTCGGATACCGTCCGAAGCCGTACTCGGAGCGGAGGGTGTGGTCGCAAAGATCAAAGCCCGGCGCGATCACAACCGCCCCGACCTCCAGGTCGACCAGTTCGTCCTGCTGGCTGTAATCGATGGCCCGGGCCTCACAGAGTTTCTCGCAGGCCCTGCAGGCGTCGAGTGCCTCCGGCTTGCGGAAGTGCATGCAGGTTTCCCGGTCGATGACGGGCACCTTCGGGATCGCCTGCTGATACGGAATATAGATGGAGGGGCGTGCTACGAGACCGGCGTCGAACTCGCCGAGGATCGGCCGCGGCTTGTGCATGGAGACTTTGTCGAGATGGACGGCCCCCGTCGGGCAGACGACCGCGCAGGCCCCGCAGGCCATACAGATTGGCGAAAGTCTGTCATAGGCCGGGCCGACCTTGCGCCGGCTGCCGCGCCCGGCAAAGTCGATCGCCCCGGTTTTCATCAGCTCGCCGCAAACGCGGGTACACAGACCGCAGAGGATGCAGTCTTCGGCCTTCTTCGGGAATCGCGACTCGGTGACGCCGACCTGTGCAGCCACTGCCTTGACCTTCTCCGAGTTCGGGCAACGGGCCAGGAGCAACTCGGCCATGATCCGGCGCGTCTTGACCACCGCCTCGGTGCCCGTCCGGACAACCAGGCCCTCCCGCGCCGGGTAGAGGCAGGAAGCCTGGATGCGCGTCCGCCCGCGTTCCTCGACCTCGACGAGACACAGCCGGCAGGCCCCGTAGGCCGGCAGGGCCGGGTGGTGGCAGAGTGTGGGGATCTTTATCCCCATCTGCCGGCAGGCGTCCAGCACGGTCTTGCCTGGTTCGAGGCTGATTTCCTGATCGTCGATCGTCAACTTGATCATGGCTGCCTGACTTCCCTGGTATCGAAGCGAACAACCTCCGCACCCCTTCTGTGCTCGTAGACAAAGCCAACCTCTGGGTTTGCTACCATCAGCGTCTCCAGGGTCGCTGATATGTCGCCCAGGGGCTTGCGGTCAGGATGACCCCAGCGGAAAGTAACCCTGACCGTTGTCCCGGCGCCGGGCACGGAGGAAACAAGGAACTTCCCGGCGGCTTCTTGAGCGGCCTGGGCCAGTAGTGCCAAGCCGAGCCCAAACCGGCGACCGGGTTTGGTGGTAAAGAAGGGGTCAGCCGCGCGCGCACACTTCTCAGGGTCCATGCCTTTTCCATCATCCTTGATCTCAAGAGTAAGCCAATCCTGCTTCACGTCCTCGATGACCAGGATCTGGACCAGCCTCGCCTCTGAACGAAGCGAGTTCTCCACGACGTCGAGAATGTGCAGCGACAAGTCTTCCACTCCATCTCCTCCTCGCTACGTCAGAATCCTCCGGCCTTCGATCCGCCGCAGGGCCATCCCTATCTCCGAGGCTGTGGGCCTCTCCACGAGGAAGCGGGTGTACCGGGAGCCGATCTCCTCGAGGCGGTGGGCGTCTGAAGACCTGACCACTGCCAAGTCCTTCGGCACGGCCGGCGGCTTATCGGAGCACGCCTCCACCCCGTCCAGGCCAAGGCCCGCCGGGACAAAGCCAAGTTGGCTGATGAGGCTGAACCTCGGCCGGTCCACATGGGCGGCTATGGCCAGACCTCCAAGTCTGTGGAGGGTCTGAACCACCTCCTCCAAAGAGAGACCGGTCGCCCCGATCAGGAGTCTGCCGCTATGGCGGACCACCTCTCCCCGCTCGTTCATGACCCATTGCTCGCCGAAGGTCTCAGGGTCGTTCTCGCCACGGAGGTTCTCATAGACGACCTCCTGCACCGACCGAAGAGCACGGTCGTCCTTGAAGAGGCCCAGCACATGTACCTCTTCGCGAGTGGTTATCTCTATGCCACCGATGACGGCCAGCCCGGCGTCCTCCGAGGCGCGAATGGCCGCCTCTACGTTCTCGGCCGAGTTATGGTCGCAGACCGCTATCACGTGAAGCCCTTTTTCACGACCCCGCCTCACCACCGCTGGAGGGGACATCTCCCGGTCTGCGCATGGCGAAAGACAAGTGTGTATGTGCAGATCGGCCCGTATTTCCATCACGTCCTCATTCCTGACAAGCCCAAGCCGTACAGGCGGCCGACGAGTTCGAAGGTCGGCAGCGTGCTCACCAGCAGCACGACGTTCTCCGCCTGGGCCTTCTGGAGCGTCTCGGCCTCGGGCTCGCGCCCATTCACGAGGACGATGCCCGCCAGCGCGTTCATGCTCGCCACAGCCACGGTGTTCGGGTGCGTTTGGAGCGTCACCCAGAGGTCCCCCGGCCGGCCATGGGCGATGACGTCGCTCAGGAGATCGCCCGCGTAGCCGCCTCGCACCTCGGCTGCCAGGGCGCCGGCGCCGGCCCGGACTTCAAGCCCCAACTTCTGCACGATGTCGTTCAACTTCATCTGGCTGCTCCATAAGGATTTCGACCACCAGGCGCGTCCCTTTTCCCACCGTCGAATCGAGACGCATCCGGTCGGCGCACTTCCGTATGTTGGGAAGGCCCATACCTGCGCCAAACCCGAGTTCCCTCACCCAGTCCGGGGCGGTGGAGAACCCCGGTTGCATCGCCTTCTCGATGTCGGGAATGCCGGGGCCGCCATCCTCAACCTTGAGCCGTATCAGTTCCGGCTCAACCTCCACCGTGACCCGGCCGCCCTCTGTGAAAACCACCAGATTCATCTCGGCCTCGTAGGTGGCGACCGCGGCACGGCGCGTCGTCTGGGGAGGGACGCCCAGTCGGCGCAGGGTGGTCTTGAGGCCGCTCGCGCAGGCGCCGGCGCGCTTAAAGTCCGCCCCGCGCACCTGGTACTTCAGCACCAGCAGACTCTGGTCGGCCACAATGTCCTCGAAGAGGTGGCTCGACCTGCTGCTGCGCATCTCCACATGGCGGTAGTCCACTTCGAGATTCTTCAACAACCCGCTGACGACGTCGCCCTTGGTGATGACCCCTACGAGACACCCCGTCTCCCGCCCCAGCACGGGGAGCCGGCCAAAGCCAAACCGTTCGAGTTTGCCGACGGCCTGGACAAGCGGCTCGTCGTCATAGATGGCCCTGACATCCGCGGTCATCCTGTCAGCCACCGGGCACTCGGGGCCGCCGTCGGCCAGCCAACTGATGAAATCCTCAATGCTGATGATGCCGACCAACTTCCCGTCATCGAGCACGGGGGTCCCGGAGATGCGGTTGACGCGCAGGATCTCGCGCAGACCGCTCATGGGAGTCGACGGCGCGACGCTGATGACGGTCTTCGTCATCACATCGCGGACCAGGAGTTCGTAAACCATCTCCTGGGTCTTGGTTATTTCTTGCTCCGGCACTTGGCGTCTTCCCTTGCTCTATCTCCGCCAGGCAGTCCCTTCGCATGCAACCGACCGCAGGACTCGAACATGGACAGGGGCGTAACCAGCATGGCGATACCCCGTTCCTGGGCCAACTGGACCGCCTCCGGCTGGGGCTTTTTGCCGCGGACGAAGCACACGCCGGCGAAGTCTGATATCTCGGCCGCTCGTATCACCTGGGCGTTGGTCAGTCCCGTGAGGAGCAGCGAGCCCGCGCCGGTGAAAGTCAACACATCGCTCATCAGGTCACTGGCGTGGCACAATAAGACCTCCCGGTCGCTCGAGTCCGTGCGGCTGGTCTCGCCGCCGAACCACTCCGCGTCCAGGACCTTCCGAATGCCTTCGAGATTCATTGGACCGTCACCGCCTCGAACTTGCACACGTCGCGGCAGACGCCGCACTTGACGCACTTCTCCTGGGCTATCTTCTGCGGCTTTTTCTTCTCACCCGCGATGGCCCCCCGGGGACAGTTCTTGTTGCAGAGGAGACAAGCCTTGCACTTTTCGGGATCGATACGGTACGTGATGAGCGCCTTGCAAACGCCCGCCGGGCATCGGTGTTCCCGGATATGCGCCTCGTATTCCTCTCGGAAGTAGCGCAGGGTGCTCAAGACCGGGTTGGGCGCCGTGCCGCCCAGCGCGCACAGGGAGCCGTCTCTTACCGCTTGGCCCAACTCTTCCAGCAGAGGGATATGCGTGTCTTGACCTTTTCCGGCACAGATATCCGTGACGATCTGGTACATGGCGTCGACGCCTTCGCGGCAAGCGGTGCATTTGCCGCAGGACTCGTCCCGCAGGAACTCGAGGAAGTACCGGGCGAGATCAACCATGCAGGTGTCCTCGTCCAGCACGATCATCCCGCCCGAGCCCATAATGGAACCGGCCCCGGCCAGGCGCTCGTAATCGATCGGCAGGTCCAGGAGGGAGGCCGGGATACATCCCCCCGAGGGGCCGCCGGTCTGGACAGCCTTGAACTTCCGGTCGCCCTGGATCCCGCCGCCGATGTCGTAGACCATTTCACGCAGCGTGATACCCATGGGCACTTCCACCAGCCCCGTGTTTTTCACCTTCCCCACCAGGGAGAAGACCTTGGTGCCCTTGCTGGTCTGCGTGCCAATCTGGGAAAACCACGCGGCGCCGCGGTCAATGATCTCGGGTACGGTCGCCCAGGTTTCGACGTTGTTGATGCAGGTGGGCTTCCCCCAGATGCCGGACTCGGCGGGGAAGGGAGGCCGGATGCGAGGTTCGGGCGGGCGACCCTCCAAGGACCCGATGAGGGAAGTCTCCTCGCCGCAGACAAACGCCCCGGCCCCGCGATGGACCGAAATGTCAAAGTCGAAACCCGTATCCAGGATGTTCGTTCCCAGGAGCCCATAGTCCCGCGCCTGCCCGAGCGCCAGGTTCAGCCTCTCCAAGGCAAGAGGATACTCCTGTCGGATGTACACGAAGCCATGCGACGCGCCGATGGCCTTGGCGCCGATGAGCATTCCCTCCAACACCGAATGAGGATCGGATTCGACAATGCTTCGGTCCATGAAGGCCCCCGGGTCGCCCTCATCCCCGTTGCAGACGATGCATTTCTCATGGCCGGGTTGTTTCGCCGTGAGTTCCCACTTCAGGCCCGTGGGGAAGCCTGCTCCGCCCCGCCCCCGCAGCCCCGATGCCTTGATCTCCTGGACGATCTCCTCTCGGCTCATGGAGGTAAGGGCCTTGGCCCATGCCCGATATCCGCCGCGCCCGATGGACTCCTCGATCTTCTCGGGGTCGATGAGACCGCGGTTCCGCAGCGCGATGAGCCGCTGTTTCTGGAAGAACCCGATGTCGCTCATCTTCGGCACGGGCGCCTTCCCGGCGGGCGGGGTGTACATCAGTCGCTGGACCGGCCGACCCTTGAGGAAGTGTTCTTCGACGAGATGCGGGATATCCTCGTCCGTCAGCAACTGATAGAAGATCCCGTCCGGCTGGACCGTCATGATCGGCCCCTGGGCACAGAACCCGTTGCAGCCTGTCATGACGACGGCGACCTCTTCCTGGAGACTGTGCTTCGCCAGTTCGCGCTCCAGCGCGGCTTGGATGCGGTAGGAACCGTTCGACACGCAACCGGTCCCCGCGCAGAGCATCAGGTGCATGCGGTAAGTCTTCATAGCGTCTGCTCGCTGCCGATCGCCAGGGCGCAATCCGCGACGATTTTCCCCTGGCTCACATGCTCGGCGAATATCCGTTTGACTTTGTCTTCGGTGAGGTCCACGTATTTCACCGGCGCCTGTCCGGCAATCTCCACGGTCATCATCGGTTCCCGACTGCACAGGCCCGCACAGCCGGAGGTGGTGACAAGGACGTCCTTGGCCGCAGGGTCGTCCATGCAACGAATGACCGCCCTCATGATGCTTCGGGCCCCGGCGGCGATGCCGCACGTTCCCATGTGAACGGTGACCTTGGCATGGCCCGCCCCCTCGCGCAAGGACATGGCCCTCCTCATCCTCTGGGCAATCCTGTCCAGGTCCTCAGGCCGCAACTTGCTCACCGTCCTGCCTTTCTTGTCTTATGCCGGGTACTGGTCCAGCACCTTGAGGAAGCCCCCGGCGGTCACCTTGCCGTGGACATCGTCATTGACCGTTACCACCGGGGCCAGGCCGCAGCAGCCCAGGCAGCGGACCGCCTCCAGCGTGAAACGCCGATCGCGGGTCGTTTCCCCAACCTGAATCTCGAGTTCGCCGGCAAGCCTTTCCAGTATCCGCCCTGCACCTTTGACGTGGCAGGCCGTCCCCAGGCAGACCCGGATGAGGTGCTTGCCCCGAGGCTTGAAACTGAACATGTTGTAGAACGTGGCTATGCGCAGGACTCGCACCAAAGGAAGCCCCACGGCCTCGGACACGCGGATCACCGCACCCGGCGGCAGCCAGTTGTATTTCGCGTTGATGTCCTGAAGCACCGGGACGATCGCGCTCGGCTCGTTTCCGTGCTCTGCCATAATGCGATCAACTTCCGCAAGTTGGTCGGCGGTGAGGTCCAGCGGTTCGGCCTCGACGGGCTCGAAGTAAGCGCGATTGCGCACCGGGCACCCCGCCGAACACTCACCGCAGCCGGTGCACTTGCTGGGGTCCACCGAGCGCGCTTTCTTCTTCACCCGGGCGCGGAAATGCCCGGGCCGGCCCTCCAGGTCCAGCACTTCCGAGTAAGTCAACTTCTCGACGTTCGGGTGCCGGCCGCAGTCCACCAGGCGCGGCGCGAGGGTGCACATGGCGCAGTCATTCGTGGGGAAGGTCTTGTCGAGTTGGGCCATCGCACCGCCGATCGCGGGACCTTTCTCCACGAGGAACACCTTGAACCGGCTCTCGGCGAGGTCGAGGGCCGCCTGCATGCCGCCGATGCCGGCGCCGATGACCAGCACCGCGCCGACTTTTCCATTCGTTGCAGGTGTGCCTTGCGTCACTTCCATGACGGACGACCTCATTGTTGCCGCGCCGCACCCTGCGGCGCTGCGAGCACGGCTCGCTCCGTGTGCTGGCGCGGAAGGAGAACCCGGAACGCGGAGCCCTTGCCGGGGGCCGTCTCCAGATCGACCCGGCCCCCATGCCCTTCGGCGATCGCCTTGACGATCGGAAGGCCCAGCCCGGTTCCCGGGATGTTCTTCTGGGCCTGTCCGCGGTAGAACGGCTCGAAGATGTGCTCCAGGTCTTCGGGGCTGATGCCGGGCCCCGTATCGCGGATGGTCACCGCCACCGCACGGGCGTCGGCCTCCACGTGCACGGTGACGTTTCCTCCTGCCGGGGTGTAGCGAATCGCATTGTCCAGGAGGTTGCCGAAGAGTTCGTCGAGGGCGCCTGAGTCGGCGAGGATGATTCCGGGATCCCCGGCTCCCTCGGACCGAATCGTGAGTTTTTCGGCCCGCGAATCCTGTTGTGCGCGCTCCACGACGGTTTTCACAATCTCAAGGACGTTCACCGGCTTGGCTTCCTGGAGACCTTTACCCTGCTCCAGGCAGGAAAGCGTGAGCCAGTCGCTCACGAACTGGATCATCTGGTCCGCGCGCTGGGCGACGATTTCGATCATGCCCCTGGCGCGCGGGCTGATCTCGCCGGTGCATCCTTCCAGGACGACCCCTACGCACTGCCGCATGACGGCCAGAGGCGCCTTGAACCGGTGGGCCAGCATGGCCAGATGCAGTTCAGGCGCGGGTGCGTCGCCACGGAGGAGCGCGGAGGCCCGCATCGCCGCCGAGCGATGCTCAAGACCGCGTCGTGCCACCGCGCGCAACTCCGCCGGCTTGAACGGCTTCGCCAGGAAGTCATACGCGCCGGCCTTCATCGCCTCGACCGCCGTCTCGAGCGTCGCATAGCCGGTGATCACGATGGCAACGACCTCCGGGTCAAATGCCTTGACCGACTCCAGGTACGCGATGCCGTCCATGCCGGGCATTTTCAGGTCCACCAGGATGAGGTCGGGCGAATGGCGCCGGGCCAGGTCGAGGCCCATCTGTCCATCGTCGGCGGTCATCACCTCGAACCCCTCCGGCTGCAGAATCTGTCCACACGCATCGCGCATCCACTCCTCGTCGTCCACCACCAGGACCTTGGCAGTCGGACGCCCCGGCGGGGCAAGCAGCCGCGCTTCCTTTTCTCTGTCGCTTCCCATCCCTTATCCCTCCGCAGGGATGAGTCTCTTCAACTCGGCAAAGAGTTGCTCCGGAGCCACGGGCTTTCGGAGGTAGCCATCCACGGGGAAAAGGTCGGGATCGTGATCGGGCGAACAGTGCAGCCCGATCCTTTCCTCGATCGCCGAGACCCCGAGGATCGGCGTGTGCTTGATCTTGGGGTCCCGCCGGACTTCCCGGCAGAACTCGAAGCCGTCCGTGGTGCTGCTCATGATGATGTCGAGCAGGATGGCGTCCGGCTTCTCGCGGCGGGCCAGGCCGAGCCCTTCCCGTTCCGAGTACGCCGAAACGATGCCATACCCGGCCGGCTCAAGGATGGCGCGTGCAAAGCAATGAAAATCCGGGTCATCATCGACGATCAGAACCTTCGGGGGGCGCCCGGTCTTCTCGTGTCTTGGCGCGCCGATCGCGTCCTCGACGGCCGCGACGAGCTCCGCCCTGTCCGCCGAACTGATGTAGTAATAAAAAACATCCAGCGCCCGCACCTCCGATTCCAAGTCGCGCGTGTTTTCGGGCGTGGTAAAAACAATCTTGACGTGCGGACAGAGGTTCCGCAGGATCTGGGCCGCCTTGAGTCCGGGCATATCTTCGAGTGCAGCGTCGATGATCACGCATGCGTTCGGGGTGTTGCGCAACAGGCTTGCCGCTTCTGACATGCTCGGCGCGGACAGAACCGCCGACCACCCCGCATCCGCCAGGGTGCTGACGAAGCCTTCCCTTCGCCTTGCGTCTCCGCAGACTACCAGCAGCATTGCACTGGACATGTGATCGCTCCGCGCAACACCTGTGTGGAGCAATTGCCGTGCCACGAGGGTACCCTCGAGCGCGCTTTGTGTCCCTCCAGTTAGCCAGGACGGTGAGGCACGTATGACCAGTTGCATGCACTCGCCTACGTCCTTGCGCAACAAGGAGTTGCGTGGGAAGCACACGCTACCGAGAGGCCACGGATGGTGTGAAACACAACGCAGAATTTCGTTGAATTATGCGTCAGTCAAGAAGGGTATGCGGAAGAGCGGTCATTGCGCGGGGCATTTTGCCACAGGAGTGCGGCAAATTGCCCCGGCCGTTTCAGTGCGTCAGGCCATACGCCTGCATCTTCCGCCAGAGCGTCTTGCGGTCAATGCCGAGTGTCCTGGCGGCGGCAGTCCGGTTGCCCGCATGATGGCGGAGCACCTTGACAATGTGCTCCTTCTCGACTGAGGAAAGCGGGACGAGACCGTCGCCCGTCGATTCCGGTTTCACGAAGGGGCCATAATAAAGAAGGTCCGCTGGCGTTATCATGTCGCTCTGGGCAAGGACGACCGCCCGTTCGACCGCATTTTCGAGCTCGCGGACGTTGCCAGGCCAGTCGTGCTTCATCATCGCCTCCATGGCCTCCTGGGTGAACCCGCGGATTTTGTCGTGCCGGCGGCCGTTGTGCTTCTGAAGGAAGTTCTCTGCAAGCAGGGGGATGTCTTCGCGCCGCTGGCGAAGCGGCGGCAGCACGATCGGCACCACACACAGGCGGTAGAACAGGTCCTCCCGGAAGCGGCCCTCCTGGATTTCGTCAAGCAGGTTCCGGTTCGTGGCGGCGAGGATCCGCACGTCGATCGGAATCACCTGGGTGGCCCCGACGCGTGTGAACTCGCGCTCCTGGATGACGTGCAGCAGTTTCGCCTGGATGTCGGGGCTCACGTTGGCGATCTCGTCGAAAAAAATCGTGCCGCCGTTGGCCAGTTCGAGCCGGCCGTGCTTCAGGCACGTCGCCCCGGTGAACGAACCCTTGACGTGGCCGAACAACTCGCTCTCGAAGAGGGCCCCAACCAGCGACCCACAGTCCACCGTAACGAAGGGCTTGTCCTGGCGAGGACTGTGGTTGCGAATGGCGCGCGCGACCAGTTCCTTCCCTGTCCCGGACTCTCCCGTGATGAGCACGGTGCTGTCGGTGGGGGCAACGCGCCGCACCAGATCGTATAGCTGGTTCATGGCTTCGCTGTGGCCGACCATTTCATAATCCCCGCCCCGGCATTCCTCCAGTTGCGACCGTAGCAGGAGATTCTCTCTGGCCATCCGCGCCCCGCGGAGCGTCCGGCGGACCGTCAGACGCAGCACGTCGGGCGTGAAGGGCTTCGGCAGGAAATCGGCGGCGCCGAGTTTCATTGCCTCAACCGCCGACTCCACACTGGGGTACCCCGTAATCACGATCGTCGCCGTGTCCGGGCTCTCCTGCTGGAGGCGCCTCAGGATTTCCATTCCGTCCATTCCCGGCATCTTCAGGTCCAGGATCACCAGGTCAAATGACTCGTGGCGGATCATCTCCAGGACCCCGACGCCCGAGGATGCCTCCTTCAGAGCAAGACCCTCGGGGGCCAGGACCTGGCGGCACGCGTCCCGCATGGCCTCTTCGTCGTCCACGATCAGGATACGGGCTCGATCGCTCACGCGCCGGCCTCCTGCGACCCTTTCTCCGGCAGCCAAACGGTGAAGGTCGTGCCCTCGCCGGGGCGGCTCTCGGCTTTGATCGTTCCCCCGTGCCTTTCAACGATGCCGTAGGCGATGGCCAGGCCCAGCCCTGTGCCGTGCCCCTCTTGCTTGGTGGTGAAGAACGGCTCAAAGATGCGTTCCAGATTCTCGGGCGGTATGCCACACCCGGTATCTGTGAAACGGGCAGCCGCCATGCGGCGGGGCTCGTCACGCCAAGTTCGAATCGCGATCCTCCCGGGGCCGCTGATCGCCTCCGCCGCGTTGACCAGGATGTTTGTGAATGCCTGCTGCAGTTGGCTCAAGTCGCACGCGATCTCCAGCGGTGTCGGGCTGAAATCAAACTCCAGCCGAACCGCCTTGAACGCCGCGTGGCCTTTCAGCAAGTCGTGAGTCGCGCGGATGATGGTGTTGAGGTCCGCCGTCTGGCGTGCGCCCGGCGCCGGACGCGCAAAATCCAGCAGGCCGCGCACGATGTCCCGGCAGCGCGTGGCCTCACGCACGATCTTCTGGAGGTTACTGCGACCGGCGAAATCCTCCGCGGTGTTCTCCAGGAGGAGGTGGCTGTACACCACGATCGCCCCGAGCGGATTATTGATCTCGTGGGCCACGCTGGCGGCCATGCGCCCCAGCGACGACATCTTCTCCGACTGGATGAGCCGCGACTGGAGCGCCTTGAGTTCGCGATACGCTTTGGCCCGCTCGGCCGCCTGCTCGCGCTCGGCGGCGGCGGCGGCCTGCGCCTCCAGGAGCAACCGCTTCATCTCCCGCAGGTCTGTCGCCACAATCACCGTGCCGATGATGTCGCCGACCCGGTCGCGCAGCATCGACGCGTTGAGGCTCACCGGGACTTCCTCGCCCCCTTTCGTCCGGAGCGAGGTCTCGAGGCCCGTGGCGCCGCCGCTGGTGCGGCAGCGGTGCCAGAACTCGGAGCCGCGGCGGAACAGATTCGGGGCCCGGTCCGTGAAGATCGTCCCGCCGGGCTTGCCCAGCAGTTCCTCCTTGGCGTAGCCCAGCAACTGGCAGCAGGCGTCGTTCGCCGTCGTGATGACGGAGTCGCGGTCCGTAACGACCAGCGAGTTGACCATGCTGCGGATGATGTTGTCCGTAAACGCCTTCGCCCGCAGAAGTTCCTCGTTCTTCTTCTCGGCCTCGATCTGCGTGCGGGCAAGATTGGCGTAGAGCAGTTCCATCCGCTGGATGATCTCGATCCACGGCCCCTCTTCAACTTGCGGGCCCTGGTTGACGGATGCGCCGGCCACGAAACGCTCCTTGGCAACTGCTTTCAGGCGCCGCCCGGCCTCAGTGCACGCTGCAGAAGAGGCAAGGGTCGAACGATTTGACGATGAGCGACACGGCTGCCGGCCGGTCGGGATCAGGCACAGGCGTACCGACCAGCGCCGCTTCCAGCGGCCCCGGCCGATCCTGCGAGTCCCTGGGCGAAAGGTTCCACCCGGTCGGCGTGATGATCTGGTAATTCCGAATCCGGCCGCCTTCCACCCGGATCCAGTGTCCAAGCAGCCCGCGCGGAGCCTCCACCAGCCCCACCCCGGACCCGGACTCCGCCCGGGGAATCTCACGGCAGAAGGGCTCCTCCGGGTCCATCTCGCTCAACCAGAGGCCAATCTGCTTCAGCAGACGCAGGGCCTCGTGCAGCCGGGCCAATTCGCGCACATAGGCGGAAAGCCCTTGCCGGCTCAGGAGGTCCATGAGCAGCGGGTCCTGGTCATTGACCAGACGCGCCAGGGGCCCCGCTTCCACCGGTTCGCCCGCGTATCGCGGCGCCTTGGCCCAACTGTACGCTTCGGTGCGCTCGGGCGCCGGATCGCTCTCGCCGTCGAACGGGTGGGCACCGCCCTCGTAAGAGTCGTACCAGGAGTGCTTGACGTGTTCGACGATCTTTCCCGGCTCAAACTCCTTCGCGCTGCCATCCCAGAAGCCGGGCTTCATCAGCGTCCGGCCCCCGGGGCCGGGCCAGCCGCCGCTCGAAAGGTACCGGGCGGGCCAAGTGCCGATGCGGTTCAGCCCGCGCTTGAGCGCCAGCCGGATGAAGAAGCCCACGTCGCTCGCCGCGTGCGCACCCTCCCCCAGCCATCGATCCAAGTCCGAAACGCTCCGCAGCGACAGCCACCTGTCCAGTTCGCACCCGATGACCTGCTGGCTGATGAACTCGACAAACTCGCCCAGAAGCCCATGAGCCCGGCGAATCTCGCTGGCGTTAACGGGCCTTGCAGTGCCGCCGGGCTGGACGGCCAGCGTGTTCGGCCACTTGCCGGCCAGAAGCCCCAGAACGCCCAGAATCTCTATGCGCGCACGAAGCGCACCGGAGAACGACAAACCCGCCGGCGGCAGAAAACGCTGGGCTGCCTCATCTCGGTTCGGAGGCTCCGCAAGGTCGGGCGCGAATGAAAGGTAGAACTGTGCCATGTGGCTGATCACGGTCTCGATGCCCATCATCACGTTGATGGCCAGGTAGGCGTTCCGTGGCATCTCAACCCCGCTCAGCGATCGGATCGCGCCGGCGGCGGCGGCCGAGTGGGCCAGTCCACATTGCCCGCACACGCGGCAGGTGATGACCATTGCATCGAGCGGATCCCGCCCCTTGAGCATCGGCTCGAAACCCCGGTAAAGCGTGCCGGAGGCGAAGGCATGAACAACGCGACCGCCCTCGATATCGACCTTAACCTGCATGTCGCCTTCGAGGCGGGAGAAGGGGCTAAATACGACCGTCTTTGCGACCATCTCCAGGCTGCTCCTCTCGCGCCGGCTGTACCGGCCTGAACGAGACGGCGTTGCGCCGCAGCCGCTCCGGGCACGCCAGTTTTGAAAGCCCGCTGATCCCTACGTACCACGCCTTGGGAACATCCAACGGCAGGCTCGTGGGAATCCCGCCAATCTTGGCCGTCTCGAAAAATGGAACAAACCGGTCGGGAAACACCGGTGACGTGCAGGAGAGGCATGGGAACCCCCCGCGCGTGCAACTGCCCGTGCGGGCCAGCCACAGCCGCTCGTTGCAGTCCGACTCGCACAGCGTGCCCTTGCATCCCAGATTCTCGAAAAGGCATCCCTGCTGCGAGTAGGCTTCCGCCGAGGCCTTGAATTCGTAGTACTCGTTGCGAGGACACGCGTGGTGGGCCAATTTGCCGTAGAACACGCGCGGCCGGTTGAATCGGTCGAGGTCCGCCTCGGCCAGTCGGTTGGCACGAAGCGCCCACAAGGTTCCGATGATCCAGTCCGGATGGGCCGGGCAGCCGGGAACGTTCACCACGGGCAGTCCCCCACGGCTCCGGTAATCGGCACCCAGCAGGCCCCCTTTGTCATCGCGGTAGAACTGGAGCCCCACGGCGCCCATGGGATTACGCCCGCAGGCCATGATGCCGCCGAACGACGCGCATGTGCCGACCGCCACCGTATAGGCCGCCGCGCCCGCGATCGCGCGAATCCGCTCCGTCAGGGGCTTGCCGGAAACCCATGTCGGGGACTCGGAGCCTGTCTGGTGTATTGCGCCTTCTACCACCAGCAGATCGACAGGTACTTTGCCGGCGGCGCACTCGTCAGAGACTTGCTCCATTGTGCCTCGGGTCTGGCCATGGAGATACGGATGGCCAAGTATGACGACGTCAAGGGTGCGCAAGGCAGCCTGAAGGTGAGGATGGTCGCAGTTCAGAAGGGATACAGTCTCTCCACCACAGCCTACGGCCTGAATCCAGAGGAGATTTGCCACACCTCTTCCCCTCCCGCTGGGGCGTTATTCCACAACGCTATAGTATACACCACTGCCAAGGGTTGTCAACCCGGGCAATTCGGGATTATTCCTCCTGCAGCCCCGGCGCCACGAGACCCACGACCGGGCGGACGTTACTCTGTAATAGCCGCAAATCGTTCCAAGTCAACTTCCTCCCACTCCCACGAAGTCGTAGAATCAGTATCGAATCCTGCCCCCGCTACCAAACTTAAGACAAGCAGCGACAGGCACTTACACTTGTCGCTGCTTTCTTTTTGGGGGCAGCCGAAAAAGCCGCTGGGCGCAACTGGGGCGCAATTGGGTGCGCCGGTCAGGAGCCGCGTCGACGCTCTCGTCACCTCGCTGCGATGGGTCTTCGCGCCGGAATCCGTCATCTGGTTGTCGCAGACAACGCCCGCCGGCACCCGTCACTCGCCCTGCAGACCCCGGACGGAGTTTTCGGGACGCCACAGCCGTGCCGTTCACGCGCCGACCCGCGCCTCGACGCAGCGAGGCGGCTACAGCGCCTGCCTCAGCCATTGAGAGTCCAGCCGGGACGGTACTTGCGGGAGAGGAGCTCGTTGGCCTCGGGGCAGTTGGTGACGCGGCCGGCGGCGCCGTCGTACTCGAGCTTCTTGCCGACACGGTAGGCCACCAGGCCGAGCAGCATCTGCTCAATCATGTTGCCGCTGTATTCGAAGTCGCAGGCCGTCTTGAGGCTCGGGTTCTTGCAGGCGTCAATCCACTGTTGCTGAAAGTGGCCCATCGGCGGCAGCACCGCGTCCTTTGCGCGGACTCTGTAATAGGTCAGGTCGGAATCGTCGCCGTACGGCAGGAGGATGCGCGAATTGAAGTCGGCAATGACATAGCCTTTCGTTCCTTTGAACATCGCACCGTGGCTGACCTTATTCAGGTCGACGTACGGTTTCGGCGAGGCGGGCATGGCGCCGCCCTGGTACCAGCCCACGCGGATGGGGCCGCGCCAGTCGTTGGCGGGATACTCGAAGTGCGACTCGCATTCGACCGGCGTGACGTCGGGATTGAACTTCTCGCCCTTGGCTTCCGCGGAGGTCGGTAGCCGCGCGTCCACGGCGTTCCACAGGAGGTCCATCGTGTGGCTGCCCATGTCGCCGATCTGGCCGGCGCCGAAGTCCCAATACATGTTCCACTGGAGGCAATTCGCGCCCGGCCCGCCGGAGAAATAGCCGGGATTGTAGGGATGTTCCGGCGACGGGCCGAGCCAGAGATCAAAGTGGAACCCCTCCGGCGGCTGGCCCTCCGCGGGCAGGTAGCCGGGGCGGCGAATCTGGCGGTTGCCCCACGCGTAGGCCGCCGTCAACTCGCCGATGGCGCCGTCGCGCACGAGTTCGCGCACGCGATTGAAGTTCGGCTGGGCGTGACGTTGCATGCCGACCTGGGTGGCCAGCTTGGCCTTCTTCTTCAGCCAGTTCGCCCGCACCACGCGCGCTTCCTCGACGGCGATGGCGAGCGGTTTCTCCATGTACACGTGCAGGTCGCGATTCACCGCCCAGTTGGCGACGAACGCGTGCGTGTGGTCGGCCGTGCAGCAGACGACGGCGTCGAGGCCTTTCTGGTCGAGGCACTTCCGCCAGTCCACATAGGTTTTGGCGTTAGGAAACCGCTTGAGGGCATCCGGGAATCGCTTCTCGTTCACGTCGCACAGCGCCACGACGTTCTCGCTGGAAAGGGAGTCGTAATGCGCCAGGCCGCGGCCCCAAACGCCAATCAGGGCGACATTGAGTTTGTTGCTTGGGGCGTTTTCCCCTCCGCGCGCACCGCTGGGCAGAACGAGCAATCCGGCCCCAGCCACGGCGGCGGTCTTGATGAATTCGCGACGGTTCATGGCGCAGTTCTCCTCTTACTCTTGGTCTTTGTTTCCTCTGAAAACCGGCGGGTATCCTAGCAGGCGAGGCGATCCAAAGCACGTTTTTTGTGCGGGGTGCCCGAGGTTGTAGAAGAGAAACCGCCCGGTCAACACCGCCAGCCTCAGGGCCGAGATTGTGCGCCGTCGTGTCGTCGTGGGCATGGCCGCCTGCGGCAGGGGCCGCACGGGCCTGGACCGCCTCGGGCGCATCCCGCGGGACCGTCTGTCGGGGCCCAACCAGGTTGATGCCGCTCTGCTTGAGCATCGCCTGCCCGCGACAACGGCCCTCTTGGCGTGCGCATGCCGCACACCTGGGTAATGCGTGAGTTACGGTTGTGGCGACCGCTCTTGCCAACTGTAGCGCGGGGGTTTATCCCCCGCGCACGGCCGCGGGGGGCATAAAGCCCCGCGCTACATAATCCCCGGCCCAACCGTAACTAAGGGGTTACGCATCAGGGTACTTCGACCCTTACGCCATTTCAATCGCCGCGGGCCCGGCGCCCGTGAGGAAAAAGGCGGCCCGTTCGGCGGCCACCGGGAAAGACTCCCGGTACTGGTCGGCCCAAAGGACACAAAACTCGTGTGCATCCTCGCGGCGAACCAGGGCCCAGACGCTACCGCCGAAGCCTGCGCCAAAGCCCGAGGCCGCCCGAGCGCCGAGGTCGCGAGCGCAGCGGGCCAGGAAACGCGTCTCCGGCACCTGGTTGCCCAGAAGCGTCTCGGCCAACTCCTGAGACCGGTCCGCCAGGCGGCCAAACACCTCAAGGTCGCCTGCGTCCAGCGCATCGCCGGCCGCCGGAACGATCTCCTCATTCTCGGCCAGGAAATGCTCAAAGCGCGACACAAGTTCCTTCGAGGCAAGCGGCCCGGCCGCGGCAAGGATGCCGCGGATGCGCGCGGCCGCAGCCGCAGGGCGGGCGCTCGCCAGCGCCGCGGCAATGTGCGGGTCGGCCCGTCCGGTGGCCTGTCGCCAAGCCCGCGCCACCCCCGCCGCCAGGCGCGAGGCGCGGTTGTACTTCTCCATGGCCGGGCCGGTCTTCTCGGCCGCAACACCGCTGGAGGCAATCGCAAAGACATGGCCCGCCGGCATCGGTATCCGCCGCTCCAGCCGCGCGGGGCAATACGAATACCCGCTCAGCATCCCCGGCTGCGAACAGAGCATGGCCGTGTGATCCTCGCTGCCACCGAAGGTGCCCACGCCCGTGTCGCCCGCGAGGCCGCGGAAGGTCTGCCCGTTTTCGATGCAGCCGAGATACTCGGCAAGGTCTTCGGCCGTTGAGAGGTTCTCGCGGAACGCATCGCGCTCGCGCAGGCCGTTGGCGGCCGCAAGGGCCATGAAACAGGCAACCACCAACGCACTGGAACTGCTCATGCCGGCCGCGATGGGCAGGTCGCCGGCAAACGCCAGGTTCGCGCCGCGCAGCGGACCGGGGAAGTTCCGCGCCAGCCGCCGCGCGACCGTCATCGGGTAGTTTGACCAGTGACCGACCCCGGGCACGAGTCCGGCGGAAAAGGGAAACTCGCGGCGTTCGCCCACATCAACCGCCCAGGCGCGGATGATCGCGTCCTCTCGCGGCACGGCCACGAGGCCGATCCCCTGCTCCGCCGCAGCGATGAGGCTCCGGCCGCCGGCGTAGTCGGTGTGCTTGCCGAGGACCTCGACGCGGCCGGGGACGAAGATGGCGCGCCCCCTCTGGACCGTGCCGCACCCCGCAGCCAGAAGTTCCTGAGCGCAGCGTGCGAGGAGCCCGGCCCTGATCCGTGCGGCCTGCGCGCCGAGGCCCGCCCCCGCCAGGCGCGCGGCGGTCACCGCGTTGTCGAACAGACCGGCAAGGCTGAAGCCGCCATTCACGTGCCGCCTCCCGGGTGCGGCTTCATTCCGAAGGCCGGGGCACACCCGCCAACGGCGCTCCGGCCGTTCCGGCAAGAGGCGCCAGCGGGTTCAGAGGCGGCGTGGCCTCGTTGAACCGGTACCGGCACGTCGCCGCGACGGCAGGCCGCCGACGGAAGTCCTGGTGTGAGGCCCCGACGGAATAGAAAACGCCGCCACTGCGTGACCGCAGCCCTTCGGAGCGCCGCATCCATTTTCGCGCTGCTTTCGGCTGGCCGATGACCTCATAGGCGGCCGCGGCCTGAAGCATGCCTTCCACATAAACGGCGTGCGGCGCCTCGCGTGAGAAGCCGAGGCCGCTGAGCATAACGCCGCCCCCGCCCTCCGTCGGCAGCGAAACCTGGACCTGTCGCTCCCAACTATTCTGTCCGCCGTATTCTATCAAGCACTTACGTCTCTTGTCTGCCCCGCTCTTCGCCGCTACGATTGAGGCCTTCCAGCCAGAAAGGACGGCCTCACTGTGGGCGTGATTCAACTGATCGGCATTCTGTTTCGCTTTGCTGACCACCGGACCACTATCCGGTACTCCATCGAGGGGTTGTCGCAACAACCGGAGGGGCGGTTTCGGCGGTCTTGTGCGGTTCCGGCGGCATTCGCCGGGTGACGATAAGTCCTTGCAGCAAACGTAATTACAGCAGCCACAACAACTTGCGCTCGATCGCGGGAAAGAATTATGAGGCCCCTGCTCTACCGCTGAGCTATGGGCCCGCCATTACTTGTGCGAAGGCCTGCCCCGGAACCCGTGTTTCAGAATGGCCGCCCGGTTGCCTCACGGATTCCAGAAGCACAGCCGGCGCGTTCTTACGCTAACTCTACTTACCCGGCCTTACAGGGTCAAGCATGAGGGTAGGCTTCGGAAAGATTGGGGGTTGACTGGCGAAGATGAGCAAACTACTGTAACCACGGAGCAGGTGAGGAGAACCCGGGCATGACATTCCCCGAACAGCGTTCCCGCCGCCTGCGGGACCATGCGGTCTGGCGCGAAATGGTGGCCGAGACCAGCCTCTCCCCGCGGCACCTGGTGCAGCCCCTTTTCGTCAAGGAGGACCTCAAGGGCCGCCGGCCGATTGATAGCCTCCCGGGCCAGTCGCAGTTGGGCCTGGATGAACTCCTGGTCGAGGCCCGCCGCGCGCACGAGGCCGGCGTGCCGGCGGTGCTCCTGTTCGGCATTCCGAGCCGGAAAGACGCCGCCGGCTCCTCGGCCGCGCGGCCGGACGGCATCGTTCAGCAGGCCGTGCGGGCCCTCGCGAGCGGCGTGCCCGGCCTGGCGGTTATCGTTGACGTCTGCCTGTGCGAGTACACCGACCACGGCCACTGCGGCCTGCTGAAGGACGGTCGCCGTGGCGACCGGACCGTGGACAACGACGCCACGCTCCCGCGCCTGGCCGAGATGGCCGTCACGTGCGCCCAGGCGGGGGCCGACATGGTCGCCCCGAGCGACATGATGGACGGCCGCGTGGGCGCCATCCGGAAGGCCCTCGACGCGGCGGGCCTGGCGCACGTGCCCATCCTGTCGTACGCGGCCAAGTACGCGTCGAGTTTTTACGGCCCGTTCCGTGGC
>Ga0315279_10003101_pt1 | contig 23755 bp, 17 predicted proteins | sample YL17G06_20_MG_FD_203694 | JGI IMG/M metagenome (GOLD analysis project Ga0315279, IMG submission 203694) | Sediment microbial communities from Yellowstone Lake, YNP, Wyoming, USA - YL17G06_20 | ecosystem: Environmental > Aquatic > Freshwater > Lake > Sediment | place: USA: Wyoming | collected...
TGCGACCGCTTGTAGAGGGCGTAACTGACGGCGGCGGGAATCCGCCGCGAATGGTACAGGGCCAGGTTGCCGAGGATCCTCAAGTCGGTCACGGTCGAGACGAACTCCTTGCCCGGGTTCGGCCCGATCCGCTTCTCTGCTTCGGAGGCCAGGCGCAGCACGTCTTCGGACGTGCGGGCGAACCATCGGCTGGTTTGCGACGGGAGGACCTTGGCGGTCTCCTCGCCGTCGAGGATCCAGCGCGCCTCCTCATCGAAACTGGCGAACTGCTGCGTGTCGCTGCCTTCGGCCCTGGCGTAGGCGGGCAGGTCCTCCCACCGCTGCTTCTCCGGCCAGCCGCGCGTCATGGGGAACCGGTTGTACGGAAAGATGGCGCTGATGATTCGCGGCAGGATGCGGCTGGCGGTGTGGAGGCCCTGTTCGATGAACGGGGCGGCGTCCTTGCCGAAGCGTCGCTGGAACTCCTTCTGCCAGACCTCGGCGGGCGTCTGGGGATTGTAGCCCACGCGGCCCCAGACCTGGAAGAAGTGCCAGTACCGCTCGAACTCCCACTGGTAGTAGCGGTGCTGGGGCGTGAGGAGGTCCAGCGGCTTAGCGTCGTGCGGGTGCGAGGCCATCTTGGTGGCCAGGGGCTCGTTGACCTCAAACCCCTCGCTCGGGTAGATGAGCGTGCTCTCGGCGAACCGCCGCACGTACTCCGGGTCGGCCCAGAGGAGCACGCGCGACGTGCCGCCGTTCCAGAGGCGCCAGTGCATTTTGTACCGGACGGGATAGCGCAGGAGGTCGGCGTAGCCGTGGCGGCGGTCTTTCTGGTTCTCGCGGTTGATGTGCGTGGGATGAAAGGGCATGCCCATCTGCTCGGCCAGGTACTTGGTGTCGATGCGGAAGCGGATGCCTTTCTCGGCGGCCGCATCGATGATGGAGTCGGGCAGGCCCTTGGCCCGCAGGTCGCAGCGGATGGCGGGGGCGGTCTGCTTGACGATGTCAAAGAGGCTGCCCCAGAAGGCGGCCATCTCGGCCCGCTTGAGGCCCGATTCCTCGTGCATGCGGAACTGGAGGCCGTCCGTGCCGCGCACCTCGCGGAGGAACTTCGCCAGCGCCGCCTGCGTGTACGCCACGAGGTTCTTCTCCGTGACGCCCCACGGGATGCCGGGCGTGGGCTGGCGTGCGGCCTGCTCGCCCATGCCGCCGCTCTGGACGCCGCCGCGGTAGATATGGTCCCAGAGGCCCAGCGTGACCGCCAGACCGCGCTCGTGGGCCATCTGGATGAGGCGATTCAGGGCCGCCAGGTTGCGGGCCTGCTGCTCCTTCGTCAGGCCCGGCACGCGCACGTCGGGGAAGCCCTCGACATCGAAGAAGTACGGGTACGCCGGCGAGAAGTACCCGGCGTTCTCGTAGCCGAAGATGAGCACGAAGGTGTTGAAGCGGTTGCGGGCCAGCGTGTCGAAGTAGGCGGCCCAGTACGACTCATCGAAGAAGCGGGCCTCGAACGCGGCCTGGTGCATGGTGTAGATGGAGAGGGCCCGCTCGGGGACGGCGGGTTTTTCGCGGGCGTCGCGGACCTCGGCCAGCGGCTGGGCGGGGTCGGCGGCCCAGGCGATGCGGTCGGCCACGTCCAGCAGGGCGTACATGAGGCCGCGGTCGTCGGCCCCGCAGATAAGGAGGGCCTTCCGGCCCTTCCACTCGACGTGCTGCACGAGGAGCGACTCGGCCTCCGCCGGCGGGGCGATGCCCAGGTCCTTGAGGCACTGGGCCGCAGGGCCGGTGGCCGAGGCGAGGCCGGCCACGATGGCCGCCGCGCCGCCGGCCGCATCCAGGGCTGCCGCGTCCCGGCAATCCGCGCCCTTTTCCTTGAGCGCGGCCCTGAGTTTCGCCAAGCCGTGCCGCACAGGCGCGCCGGGTGCGGCATCGGCGACCAGAGAGAGCCTCGGCGCCTCTGCGGCGGCGGGGGGGTTCCAGCCTGGCATAAGGAGCGCCGTTGCTCCGAAGATGCCGGCAATGACAAGCCTCGCGCACGAATTCATGGTTGCCTCCGTACAGGTTTTGGCGGCCTGACACGAGAACGCCCCTTGCCGCCTTGCGCGGTGGGTCTCCTGACCCACCGCGCCGGAACCTGCGATTTCGGCCCCCGTGGCGTGGGATCGCGCGGCGGGTCAGGAGACCCGCCGCGCGAAGTGGTGTTGTAGTGCTGATGAGGTACGATTATCACGGCGTTGCCGCCGCGGTCTGGCGCGCCGGGGCGTCTTCGCAGATCACCCGGAAGCCCACGTTGAAGACCTTCTGGTACGGCTGGTACGCCAGGCGGAAGGCCGACCGGCAGCGCACGGGCCGGTCGTACCATGACCCGCCGCGAACGACCATCAGGGCCGGCGGAGCGCCTGCGCTGGGTCGCGGATAACCCGCCGCTCCCGCGGCGGGCTCGACGCCGGGGCGCTCAACGCCGGGGCGCTCGACGCCGGGGCGCTCAACGCCGGGGCGCTCGACGCCGGGGCGCTCGACATCGCGGCCGTCGTCGCCGTACGGGTAGGGGCGATAGATCGTGCGGGTCCACTCGGCGGCGTTGCCGTGCATGTCGCAGAGGCCCCACGGGTTGGGCTGGTAACTGCCCACGTCGGCCGTGACGAGTGTGCCGTCGTCGAAGCGTGCATCGCGCGGCACGAGGTCGGGGGACCGCGGGCGCCAGCCTTCGTACGCGAGGTTGCGGATGGCGTAGTCGGCCACGTTGGCGAACTTCGAGAAATCGGCATCGAGGTCGCCGTAAGACAGCGGCGTTGCGGTGCCCGCGCGGCAGGCGTATTCCCACTGGACCTCGGTGGGCAGCGTGACCCTCTTTCCGGTCTTCCCGGAGAGCCAGCGGCAGAAAGCCGCCGCCTCATCCCACGACACGCGGACGACCGGCTGCCGCGGCCGGTTGAGCGGCCAGCCCGTGTACTCCTCGCTGAACTGCCACGAGGTCCGGTGCTCGAAGCGGCTGTCGTGCGACGGGTCGAAGCGGGCGAACTGCTCGTTGGTCACCTCAAAGCGGCCCATCCAGAACGGCCTGGCGAGGGTGACGATGCTCTGCGGCTGCTCGTCGGGGAATCCGCCGGCGTCGCCCATGACGAAGCGGCCCGCGGGGACGTACGCGAGTTCCATCGTCACGCCGCCGCCCAGGTCGAGGGTGCGGACGACCGGCCCCGAGCCGCCCTGGCGCCGCAGGGCCTCGGTCGCATCGAACGGCCAGCCGTCGCAGGAGACGAGGCGGGCTGCGGCCTTTGCCTCGGGCGGAGGCACGATGGGTTCGGCCCGCGCGGCGGGCATCGGTGGAATCTCTTCCCAGTCCTCCTCCAGGCCGCCGTAGAGTCTGCGGAGGGCCATCCGCCGCTCGCGCTGATTGCCGGGGATGGGCACGAACTCGCCCCATGTTCCGTGGCACGGGGCGTTGAGGTCGATCCACGTAAAGAGGCGGCCCCAGGCCTCGGCGTCAAGTTGGACGTTGTGATGACCTTTTTGAAGCATCTGGATGAGTTCCGAAGTCCCGGCATAGAACTCCATGGGCGGCAAGAGGCGCAGGTCGCTCTCCAGGCCGCCCACGCGGATGAAGGACCGCAGCGCGATGTAACCGGGCTCGAAGATGCCGCCGTACTTGCCGAGGAGTTGCTCCCTGGGCACGCCGCGCACGACGGCGCCCTTGGGGTCGCCGCCGCGATAGCACACGTACGCCCCCGGGTCGGCGCGAAGGTCGCAAAGGGTCTGCCCGTCCTGGCGCGGTTTGCCGTCGTGGCAGGCCACGCAGTACTTGTCGAGCACCGGCTGGACCTCGCGCTTGAAACTGAAGCCCCGCGCCGGCCCGTGCCAGGGCTGGAGAGCCTGGGCCTCGCGCGCGAGGGCCAGCGTTGCGCGGGTCGACGGCGGCGCGGCGCCGCGGTTGTCGTGGCAGCCGACGCAACTGAGGGTCTCGCCCGGCATGGCCGTCATCCAACTGCGCATGAGTTGGACGGCGGCGCCGCCGGCGTCCAGCGGCTGGACGGAGAAGGGCGTCTTGGCCGGCACGCGGAACAGGGCCGACCCGTCCTCTTCCACGCGGACGGTGCCCAGGATGCGCTTGCATTCCCACGGCCCGTCGGCCCCCACGCGGTGATCGATGCCCGCCAGGTTCTGGTACCCGAAGTGGTACGTGAAGACCCGCAGGGCCTTGACCGTGCCGCGCGGGATGCCCTGCATGCTCGGCCCCTGGTAAACGTCCTGGAGGTACACCAGGGCGTCCGCCTGGCCGGGGTCCACCTTGGAGGCGATGAGGGGCGGGCGGGGCATCTTCTTCAGGGGCAGGGGTTCCAGCAGCACCTCGCCTTCGACTTCCTTCAGGAGGGTCATGTTGTCGTAGATGTCCACCAGGTAGATGCCCCAGAGGGAATCGGGCGCGGGCTTGGCGGAAACGATGAAGTACTTCTCCGACAGCGGCCAGGGATGCAGGAACTTCGGCCAACTGTGCTCCGTCAGTTTGTCCTGGATGAGCGGCTCCACCTTCCGGCCGTAGCCGGGGATGCGCTGCACCACGCCGTCGGCCTCGGTGCGGCCCTTGACGGGGTCGAAGATCACCAGTTCCCCGGCGCGCCCCACGTGGTGCCCGGTGACGATGCTGACAATCTTCGTGGGGTGCCCAGGGATCGGCCGCGCGTAGAAGATGGAGTTGGGCCAGTACCCGTTGGCCTTGTAGTACTCGGCCTGGCCGGTGCCGTCGGGGTTCATCGAGAAGAGCATGCGGTTCCAGACGTGCGGCGTGTCGGTGTAGTCCCACCGCAGGTACAGGATGCGGCCGTCGTTGAGGACGGTGGGGCAGTAGTCGTGGTCCTGCTCGAAACAGACCTGGCGGATGTTCTTCCCGTCGGCGTCCATGAGGTACATCATGCCCACGATGACGCCCGCGTTGCAGGGGACGCCCTGGAGCGGGGCGGTGGAGATGAACGCCATCCGGCCATTCGGCAGGTAGCAGGCATCGTAGTTATGGACGTCGGGCTGGTCGCCGGGCGTGAGTCGCCTAGGCGACCCTTTGCCGTCGGCGCCGATTTCAAAGACCTGCCACTTGTTGTGGCTGCCCGGCATGGAGAAGAGGAGGCGGTCGGCGTCCCAGTGGAGGTCCAGGTCGGTGATGAGCCGCCGCCCGCCGGGCTTGTAGAGCGTGGTCAGCGTGCCTTCCGGCCGCACGGGCGACAGGAGGGCGATTGCGTTGTCCCAGTCCAGCGGCTGCTCGATGCCGGGGTTGCACTTGGAACTCTGCCGGGGCAGGCCGATGTACTCGCCCACGCCGTAGCCGGTGCCGATGGGCATGCGCGGGTCGCCGTGCGGGGTGCGGCGGACGAGCACGAGACGGTCGAAATCGAGCAGCGGGTTCGCCAGCAGGGCCTCGCGCTGGAGGCGGTCGAAGTCGGCCAGCAGATGCTCGAGGCGCTCGAGGTCTTCCGGTACGCCCCTGGCGGCCCGCGCCAGGGCATCGGGCATGGCCTGCTCGATGGCCGCAAGGCGGGCGAGGAACGCCGGCCCGCCGGCGTACTTCTCGGGATAACTCTCCGCCAGGTCTGTGATGGCCATGCGGAGGGCCCGCGAGTCAAAGGCCCGGGCCCGCGCCATGGCCTCATGGAGCGTGCGGCTGCGGTAGAAGAGTTGCCGGACCTCGGCCAGGCCCGCGGCGTCCTTGACGGCGGCCGCCCGTTGCGCGGCCTCCTGTGCCAGCGCGGGGACGCGAGGGCATGCGGCCTCGGCGTAGCGGCGGGCGAGCGCGGCAAAGTCGCCGGGCGGCCAGTCTTCCTGGAGGACCTGGTCTTCGCGCTCCCATTTCATCTGGCGGCGTGGCGCGTCCTCGGCGAAATCGCGGGCCGCCAGGGCCCACAGGTCCTGGCGCGCGGCCTCCTCGGGCCCCGCCACGATGAACCGCACGGCGCCGCGGGGGCCCACCCAGTCGTCGATGCCGATGAAGGCCTCCAGCCGCTCGGCGCCCGCCGGCACGGCCACGCGGACCTTGCCGACGCCGTTGGGGTACATCTCGATACCGCGCTCAAACCGGCGGCCGGCGATTTGCAGGGGGCCGCTCACGCCGGAGTAGAGGTTCGAATCGATGCTGAGTTGGCCCTCGATGAGCCTGGCGGCGGCGGCCGCCCGGCCAACGGGCGTTTCCTTGCCGTCGCGGCCGATGAACCGGGCGTCGGCCCAGTCGGCCGCGCCGTACACGACTTCCGGCGCGCCGACGACGTACAGGTCCAGTTCCTTCAGCCCGGCGACCGGCACGCTGACGGCCCTGGCCGGGTCGCCGCCGCGGACCACGGGGCTGACGTACGCGGTGGGGCGGCCGGGCGGGGGCGGCTGCGCCTCCTGCCGCAGGAGCGCCTCGCGCGAGGCGACCATCGTCGCCTGCCAGTCGCCCCTCTTCAGGTAGTGGGGAGGGTCGGCCGCAGACGCGGGCGGCGACGAGGCAATCGCCAGGGCCAGGCCCAGCGCCGCCGGCACGGCCCGGAGCAGGATGTTCGGGCCCTCGGCGGCGCGGCCGTCCGACCTCTGGGCGTGTGGCATTTCTTGCCTTTCTTCCTTCGCGGCGGCTGATAAGGAGGGTAATGCGAAGGCCCCCGGAAGTCAACTTCGCGCGGCCGCGGCCTCCTTCGGAGCGGTGCCCCGCCGAACTTCGGCCGACCGGCGCTTGTCTGCCTGCCGAAGCCTTCCAGGTTGGCCGGGACGGACGAGCAGCCTGTCAACGGCGGTCCATTGATTGCCCTGAATCGGGAATCCGGCCCTCCCGCAGCGCCCCTGTCGGGCCAGAGGAGGGGACGTTGGCGTTCGCAAACTCCATGAACTTCGAGATATGTTGGTGCCGAAGGGGGGAGTCGAACCCCCACGAGGTTTAAGCCTCACGGGATTTTGAATCCCGCGCGTCTGCCAATTCCGCCACTCCGGCATGTTCATCGTAAAACCTTTGTAGTACGGGAGTTATAGCCGTTTTTGCCACGCCGCCGGCCCCCGTTCGTTGGGGGCCTCTTTACCTGTTTTTTACCTGTTTCTTGGATTCGCCCCTGCATCGCCGCAAACGCCGTCGCGGCGCCCGCCGCCTGGCCCTCACCAATGTAACGCTGCGTCGTCGCAAAGTCGGCGTGTCCCAGGAGGTCTTGGATCGCCAGGGCCGGTGCCCCGGCATCCTTGGCCAGCCGTCCGAGAGTGAACCGCAGACCGTGACAGGTGATCTCCGGCGCTCCGATCTCCTGACACGCGGCCCGCAGACCCATATTGAAATCTCGTTCCCAACAATCGTGCCCCGCCGTCCGGCCCCGCCCGAATACCCGGCCAGCCTCCACGACCGCGCGGGCATCCTCGGCCGATAGACCACCGCCCACCAGGGCCGCCACGCGCGCCGCCTGGTACTGCCTCAGCACCCGGGCGGTCGCTTCCGAGAACCGCACAAGCCGTTCACGATTGCCCTTTGGTTGCCAGCCACACGGTTCGCGCGTGATCGTCCACGCGCCGGCGCGTAGGTCCAGGTGGAACCACCTCACGTGCGCGAGTTCGCCGAGCCGCGGCCCCGTCTCGGTCGCCAAACAAAGTGCCGCCCGAAAGGAAAGGTCCTTGCGGCCGGCCGCCTTCACGAGCCGCGCCACCTGGTCAGCAGTCAACCGCGTCCGGTCTTGCTGGAACTCACGGAGCATCGGCACGGCCGCCCAGGGGTTCCCCGCCGCCAGGCCGAGCCGCACCAGGTACGCCCACACGCTTCGTAAGTGCCGGAGGTCGCGGTTGATCGTGGCGTCGCCGGCCCGTTCGACTCGGCGAACATGGCCGCGCCGCCAGGCCACATAGCCCTCGGCGATCCCCGCGTCGATCTGATCTACAAAGGTAAATCCTCCAGACCGGGCCGGAAACGCATCGGCGATGTAGCGTTCAAGCCAGCCAAGGATATGTCGATAACAGGCCACGGTCGCCGGTCGTCGGCGGGCGGCCAGGCACTCCAGCACCGCGGCCTTAGCCTTTACCCACTCGACCGGCTCTCGGGCCTCTGGCGCCCCTGAGTTCAAAAACTCCTCCCGTTTCCGTGCCAGGTCGTACCCCTTCGCCCGCTGGTGAACCGTGAGGTCGCGCAGCGTCTCGTGCGCCAAACGGCCGGTGAGGCGGTCCCTTACCCGCAACAAGAGGCGTGGTGGCCGATCCTTCGGCCGAAACGTAACGACCGTCACACGCCATCGGGTTCCTGGCAACACTCCCCGCACGGCCTCTCCCTTTTCTTCTTGCGACCGCACCGCTGAGGCGGCCGGACCTTCACCGGGCCGCGGGACACCACTTGCAGCCCCAGCACGTCGGCCAGGCCGTCCAGCGTATGCAGGGACAACCCGACGTGGCCGGCCATGAACCTGGACATCGTGCCCTTGTCTACCTTGGCGGCCTCACAGATGGCGTAGCGGGACACGCCCGCAGCGTTCACCGCCGCCCGAACCTGGTCGCTCAGCCTCATTTGCTTGCCCGTCATGGTTGAATCGTAACAGAAGGGTTGGGGGTGTGTCAACTATAAAATCCGGGAATCTTGCCGCCCGCGGCCGTGGCCGCCCGCCGTCCGTGGCCAGGACGCCGGCCGTGCCCGCCAGCCTGCCGCCCCCAGGACGCCGCCACGTTGCCCCTAGGCCCGCCCAGGCCCCCCTCTGGTGTCCGGCCCGCCCCGTCGTCGCCTGGCGGCCTGGAAGGTCATTTCAGGCCCTTCCGGGGCCTCGTGTTCAACTCGGATCTTGTCGGTCGAGGGGTGAGTCAACGGGGCCTGTCCGGCCGCCCTGTGGGCTTCCGTAACCTCTTAACAGGCCACATCTTACGTCTCGGCCATGCTGCGTATTCCTTTCGTGGTGGGGGTGTGCGTTTGCGGAAAGAAAGAATCACAACCCCCAGGTCCATTCGGTCGTCCCCCCTGGACGGGTTTTCCGACAGGGAGTACCTTTTGCTGACCGGGGGGGGGGGCATTACCGCCCCGCACATCGGGCACCGCCCCACGCCGCACGCCACGCGATTCGCCCGGGCCGTCCAGAGATAGTCGGCCCGCTGTAGGTCCGCCACGTCACGCCACGGGCGCGCCAGGCGGGTCGGTTCGGGCGGCGTTGGCAGCCCATCCGGGGCCTGAGCCTGAATCCATCCGGCTACCCACGGCGCCCACGCGCTCAACTCGTCGAGGCGGCAGGTCAGTTCAAAGTCTGGACAGCCCCAGGGACCGTCCAGGGTCGCCTGGATTCGCTGCACGGAATCGCCGCTGTAGTGGTAGACCCGCACGGCCGCCCTACGGCCCCGGCCGTAGGGGATCGGAAAGCCGCTCTGGGGGATGCGCCGCCGGCGTGGAACGCCGGCGGCGTCGGCGAGCCGGTTATAAAACTGCCGCCGAATTGACGCCGGACACGATGGACACGATTGCGCCTGTTTCTGAAAAGTTCCCTTAAGCAATTCTCCTACGCGAGAGTTTATAGAAACAGGCGTTATCGTGTCCATCGTGTCCACCTAGCCGCCGCAAGAGGATCGCAGACCGATTCCACGGTACACCCGGCTTCTTTCGCTACCCACCCGCGCCCTCGTCAAGTGCATTGCCTCAAGCCGTAAGCCGAGTGTCTTGCCACCGATGGGCCGGCAACCTGCGGACTCAGCCCAGTTTTTGTAGTTCGCGTACAAATCACGAAACGGGGTTTCCGACATCGGCACCAGTTCACACCGTTCCTTGAGCCAGTCGGCGAGCGGGTCATTCTCGACGCGATACTGTTGGGTCGCACGCCGCACCACTTCGGGCACCTGAAGTCCGTCCCGTTGCCAGGCAAGACAGCCCTGAACGGCCCACGCCAGGACAGCAGGGCCGCCAAGGGCCGGGTCGCGCAGACGCGCCTTGACGGCCGGATCTCGCTCGGCTTCGGGGATCGTATGGTCAAACGGCATCAGAAGGATGCGCCGCCAGAGGGCGCTGTCGTCGTCTGCCGCCCGCGGCCGGTCGTTGGCCACGAGCCAGAGTTTGAATTGCGGTACGAACTCAAACGCCTCTTGGTAAAGGAATCGCGCCGCAACCTTGTCGCCGCCGGTCAGCGTTTTTACGAGGCCCTCGGCGAGCCGCTGGCCCTTCTCGACTTCGACGCCGACAACAAGCCGCGCGCCATGCAGCCGCGCGATGTCGTTTCGGGGACCGCCGCTACTCGGCCGCCGCAGGAAAGTCTCAAAGTCGCACGTCGCGCCATAGTCCCCCAGGATGGTCTTGACGGCCTCAGCAAAAGTGCTCTTGCCCGAGGCAGTCGGGCCGCACACGAAAAACAGGGTTTCCTCGCGCGTGTCGCCGGTCAGGGAATAGCCGACGGCGCGCTGAAGAAAGGTGCGGGCCGCCGGATCGGGTACAACCCGCTCCAGGAAGCGCAGCCACTCCCCTTGATCGGCGTCGGCCCGGTACTCGACAGGGCACAGCCGCGTCATCATGGCCTCGCGCCTGTGCGGCCTCAGGCGGCCTGTCCGAAGGTCAAGAACTCCGTTGGCGACGTTCAACAGCCACGGATCACTGTCGAGGGCCACCGGCAGAACGACAAGCGGCAACTCGCTGCTCGCCATAGCGAGCATCGCGTCAACGCCGCCTGCCGACTGGGACTTGAGCCAGTGTTTGATCGCGCGTTTCTGCGCGTCAGGATCGGCTATACCGATTGCCTCGTGCAACTTGGCCAGTCCGAGCCGCTTGGCACAGCGCACGGCTTCTCTGGTGGCGTCCGGCGCCCAGCGCTTGCCGTCCCAGGCATACCAGCGTTTTTCCGGCGGGCAGAATTTCACCGCGTCAGCGAACATATCGGCAAATAGAAAGCCGTTACCAACATCGGTAAAATCAAACTCACCCTTCTTGACGGGTGCCGGCGGCGCCGTGGCCGGGTCCCGTGCGGGCGCCGCGTCAGCGAGGGCGAGAAGTTGAGCGGCTGGGTCGGTCGTCATGGCCTGCCCCTAGACGCCATCGGCGGGTGCGGGGGCCTCAGCCGGCGGCGCCACGGCCTTCGGCGGCCAGGGCACGCGCAGCACTTTGGCCGCCCTCGCAATATCGTCATCTGTCCATAGGAAGCACTCGCCAGGCCCGCGCTCAGGCTCGGCGATCCGGCCATTCCAAACGTTCATCGAAATTCGGCCAGGCGGCACGCCGAGAAGTTTCGCCGTTTCGCGGGTTGAACGGAACTCCTTCGTCATCGGAGCCATCGTACGCCCCTTAAAAAAAAGATTCAGGTTTTAGGTTCTTGCAAAAAAAAGCACAGGCACGGCGCTTCTCCCGCTACTGGTAGGTCACGCCGAGGTTGGCGGCCAACTGGGCGATCTTCTCGGTGTTCTTGGCGGTCTGACGCTGGGCCTCCAGCATCGCGTCGGCCACGCCGCCGGCCCCGAGGCCGGCTGCCTCCATCGCGTTGAACGTGCCGCGCACGCCAATCGTCGCGCGGGCGGCCACGTCCGGCATGGCGGCTGCGGCATCCTCCAGGGCCTTGCGGATGGCCCGGTTGTAAGTGTTAGAGCCGATCGCGCCGGCCTCGAACAGTTCCTGGGCCTTGTCGATCTCGGCCTTGGCCCGCTCCTCGGGCGTGCGCAGGGACTCCTCCAGCGATTGCCCCTCTTTGCGGACCTTTTCGCGCTCGTCCAGGAAGTCGATCACGTCCTGATAGGCGTCGATCTCCTTCTGGGCCTCTACCCATACGCGGTTTTCGGCCCGCGCCTGTTCCTCGGTGACATCCAGGATCGCCCGTTTCCAGGCGAGGAGTTGCTCGGCCTTGTCGGCCGTTAGGCCCATCGCCTGCACCTCCAGCCGCAGGCGCTCGCGCGGGTCGGTGACGTTCAGCAGGTCATACTCCAGCATGGCCTGGTTGATGAGGTCCTGGCCCCGCGCGATGTTCGCCGAGAGTTTGGCCGACACCTTCTTTTGCTCATCGACCGCAATCAGTTTGAGTTTGGCTGCCAGCAGTTTTTCGGCCGCATCGGCCGACAGGGTCATCCCGGCGACCTCGACCTGGGCGTACTCGCGGGCGGTCATCGTGGCCCGCTGGACGGCCTTCTCGGCCTCGGCGATCTGTGAATAGGCTTTGAACTCGGAAATTTCCTTGGCCTTGGTGGCGAGTTTTTCGCGGTGCTCCTTTTCGAGGTCCTGACCCGTAAAAGCCCCGATCACCTTGCGCGCCAAAGCGTCGGCCGGGCCGGAGACTTCTTTGACGAAAGCGCCCAAGCCAAAGGGTAACGCCTCGGCGGCCTTCCTCATGCCCTCGAAATCTCCGCGGGCGAGGGAGGAGAATATTTGGAAATTTGCAATGGCGACGCGGGCCTCCTGGATGGCGACGGCGAACTTCAGGCCCGTATTGGCAAATTCCGCTCCGCGAAATGTTCCTCCGAGGAACCCACCGCCCCCTCCGGCGCCGCCGGCTTCGCCGCGCAGGACCGCCGCCTCCGTGCCGCGCGTCAGGGCAGGGCCGCTGTTCTCGGCCACCCACTGACGCAGGCGCTTTTGGGACGCGGCGAGGCGCTGCTGCATGGGGGAATCATCAGCGGTGATCTCAACGTAGGCGGCGCCGGCACGGATTGCCCCTGGATTTACCATGTACGCCTCTCGATAGGTTTATTAAAGGCGGCCGCAGCAGGCCCGGGGAGAACCTGCCGCGGCGCCCGGCAAGGAAGGGCGGTGTGTCGCGCGCTTGGCGCGGCACACCGGCCTGGATTTTTGGCGGCGCCGGTTCGAGGGGCGGCGCCGCGGACACGTTGGCGGACACGATCCGCCGGTCAGGAGATTTTCGTTTAGGCGCCGGCCGATTTGAGGGCGGCGCGATATTCCCCCAGCGCGACCGCAAAATCCCAGTACGCGCGGAAGCCGATTCCGAGGACGTTTGCCGGCAATGCGACTTGCTCGATAGTCGGCGCCCTGGTGCCGCCGACATAGCCGATGTTGACCGCGCCGAGTCCAGGCGGGCCGAACAAAAACCATGCCGTTTCGCTATTTTCCGTGAAGGCGGCATTGGACAGCCTGGGTTCAACGATCAGGGACAGTTTGCCCTGGTACGGATTGCCCGTGGGTTGCCGGTCTGTGCCATCCGCAACGTAACGCGCGAGTTCCGTTGAACTCAGTAAGGCGGCGCCGGTTTCTTCGAGTTCCGGCGGCACGGCCAAAAAGGCCGGCGCAATATCCAGGGGACGCCCGTCTGCGTCCGTCTGCTTTCTGAAAGCCTGGATGCCCTGGCGCAATCCCTCCGCGCTGAGGACCGTTGTGCCTCCGGTGATCAGGTTGCCGTGGCCGGTTCCAAACCAGTCGCTCGGATTGGCGAGAACTAAAGTCCAGCCAACATCGTTCAGTTTCCGTGCCCCGTTGCGCGTCAAGGCCACGACCAGTTGCGGAATCGTGCCCAGGTCGTCGTTCATCACATCCTGGAGCGTTACCGTAAACATTTCGCCATAGGTGTCGGCCTTGACCGAGGTCTGGAGTTCTTCTTCGAGGTTCGCGTGATGCAGTTCCCCGCCCGGCGCCATCTGCTCGAAGCCGCGTCTCAGAACCGGGCTCAGGATTTTCGTTTCCTTGAAGTTGACCAGGTCCATCGGGTTGCCGATCAACGTGATCGTGGGCGGTGAGGCGGCCAGGGCCTCGCGCGCGATGCGATTGCCGCTCTCCCCCAGCGCAACCGCCAGCGCGTTGGTGCTTAATGACGCCCGGATCAGTGCGTGCGTGCCGCGCGGCGGTTCTTGCCCCGAGGCCCGCACACAGGCCGCGGCCAGATCCAGGCTGTGCCGGAAGCCTCGCGCCTGTTCGGCGGCGGCCGGGTTATCCGCTTCGGCCAGGTCCCATCGACCCATAAGGCCCATCGCGGCAGCGTTGATCACGGCTTGCTCCGACGCGCCGCGCGCGCCGACATTGACGGCCGGCGCCTTCGGGCGGACCGCCCGAAGCACGGCCAGTTCCGCCTTGGACAGATCCCAGCCCTCGGCGATGGCCTTGGCCTCGATCTCGGCGTGCCCGCTGGCACAGATTTTGCGGATGCCGGCGATGCGATCCGTCTCGGCGGCCTGGGCGGCGCGAAGTTCCTCGACGCTCTGCACAACGGGTTCAGCAACGGGCAATGTCATCGGATGCTCCTTGGAAGTTGCGACGTGGCGCGCGGCCACGTCAACGTTTGAACCATCGTCGGCGCCCAGGGGCAAAATCGACACCTCTCTGAGGCGCCCTTTCTCTACCAGCCGGAATCCGCCGGCGGGGGCAACCAGCGTGCGGCCATTCACGGCAACGCGCTCGCCCTCGCGGACAGAGCGGATCGCCGTCGGATTGATCCCAACGCTGGCGCGAAGTTTGTGGCCCTCGCGGGCCAGGTCAATCACCTGGCGCCCCGCGTCCGTCGCCGTCGAAAGCGTGCCCTCGATCACCAGTTCTTTGCCGCCGACGACGCGGGCCGTGCCACGACCGACGACGCCCTCCAGGCTCGCGTCATGGTCGGCCAGCAGCGGAATCTGCTCGCCGATCTCCAGGCCGGACAGGTCAAACGCCACACGGCCCCAGACCGGAACTTGGATCAGGTCGCCGGTGTACGCCACGATGCTGACACGCGGCGCCTTTTTTGTGTCGGCACCGCTGGCCGTGATTTCGACCGGGCCGGCGGTCAGGGTGAGGGTATCATTTACTGGCATGTTGATTCCTGCGAAACTGTTACGCGGTCACGGCAATGGCTTGGCGCTATTGCAGCCAGTTCTGCGGTAGGGGGCCATCACCCAGGAAGTCCTCGATCCCGTTCGCCGTGAAACGCCTTCGGTCGTGGAGCGGGTAGAACTTCCCCGAAAAACCCTGTTTCTCCCAGTAGCCGCCAGAAGGAACTTGTGCCAGCCGCCACCCCTGCGCACCCGTCGTCGCAAGGCGGAAATCACGGAACAACTTCAGCAGCCCCTCGTCTCCCAGGTCACCAAACAACTGGACGGCGATGGGCGGCGAGTAACTCGCCATCAGCCAACTGCCCCACTGGGCCAGAACATGGCGCAGCGCGTCCGCTTGGGTTTCGGCCCCGCACGATTCCCCCGCCGCACCCACCACGGCCTCCTCAGCATCGCTCAGCCGGAAACTGCGTAGTGCCATGATGGCCTCCATCAAAAGCGTATTACCGAAATGTTTTCATCTTCGCTATACACCACCATACTACGTCAGGCCGGTCCAGTCAATGGAAAAGTCATGGGCGAACAGAAAAAATCCGCAGATCGGCCTTGGCGCTAGCGCCAAGGGGGGTCTTGTGAAAAAAAAAATGCCGCCCGGCGGACCGGGCGGCGCGTTTCATAAACTGCCTATCTTAACATGCCGGCGGGTTCTGGATGCCGCGGGCCGGTGTAGCCCCCCGCCAGCACCTTCTCCCGCGTCGTTACGCGGTGCCCGCAATGCCGGCACGCCTTCCGTCGCAGGATCATGCCCGGCCGCGGCCGCGTCTCCACCGTCTCAAAATGCCGGCAGCCGCACGCCGGGCACTCCAGGCCGAGGGCAGGGGCGGCATCGCCGTCCGGCGGCTCGCCCGCCGCCTCGGGGCCGTCGCCCGGGCGCGGCATCGGGGAGTCGATTCTAGCCCACGTTGCGTCAAATGTCCGTCCCACAGGCAGACTCCTTTTGCTCCCTGATGGTCAAGAGTTTGCCCAGGGCACCGCGCAACCCCCTGGAGGCCAGGAGATCCGCAACGACAGCCTGGGCCACGACTCGCCCGACAACGCCAACGGCCGCTCGCCCCACGAAGTCGCATTTTGCCGCGAGCATGGCCGCCGCGGCGCGGCGCGCCGCCCTCTCCACGTCCCGGTTAAGCATCATGTTTCACTCTCCCGCCCCTCGATGTCCTTATCAAACAGCCCCGGCTCCCTGGGCTGCAACGCCCCGTGTTCATCCCGAAAGAAGTCCTGTCGCGTTTTACCGGCCGCCTTCCCGCGCCGGGTGTGGCAGTCCAGGGCGTAGTCCGGGACCGCCTCCTTGAGCCTCCTAACTTCTTCTAACTCGGCCTCCAACGCCCTGGAGTCGATCTTGGCCGGGTCGTACACCAGGTTTGTCAGGTGATCCGCGTCGCGGCACTTCCTGGCCTGGGCCAAGAGGATCGCCGCCTTGGAGGCGAAGATCCGGCCGCCGCCCTTCTTCGTCCGCTCGATCACCTGCCAGGAACGGTACAGGGCCTCGATCTCGAACGTGATGCAGCCCCAACAGTCCTCGGCCGAGATTGTGAGCAGCCGCCTCCAGAGGTACTCCTTGAAACCGCTCTCGAACAACTCGATGGTCCAGTATCCGGCCAGCCGCGCGTCGGCTCGCCGGATGGCCTTCTGAAGCGCCGAGGCGACTTCTCCGAAGGGGTATCCCCGGATCGTCTTGATCTGGTATCCCACGGCGTCACCGCCTTTCCTGCCCGCCGGCGGCGGCCCCAGGCCGCCCAGGGCCGCCGCCCAAGGTCGCGGTCACCGTTTTGCGGGCGCCCTGTTGACTCTCCGGGCCTCACGTGCGGACCACCGTTTCCACTTGAGGTCAACCTTCGGCCCTTCCTCCAGGACCTTGCCGAGCCGCTTTGATATGCGGCTCAGATCGCCACGCACCGCGTCAATCGCGTGCAGATTAGACGCGGCGGAGGAGAATGTGAGTCCCCTCCAGAGGTCCTCTCCGGTCAACCCCAACAGTTTCAAAGTCAGTTGACGCAACAACTCCCGCCACTCGGCGGGTTCCGTCGCCCGCTGTAATGCGGGTTCGATCAGAACACCCAGACACTTTGTAACACATCTTGGCTTGAACATGGTCCACCTGCCTCCCTTAAATGGCCGCGTCACAGGTTCCCCGCGCGCGGCCTGTTCCTGGCGCGGACCGCCCCAATGGCGGTCCGCCATCTTTACCTGATATTTACCTAAAAGCCGGACGGAAGGGGCCGGTAAGGGACACAAAAGGCCACTGGTGACCTCAAAAACCGGGGTAGGACGGGGGGGCGAAAGATTTTGAATCCCGCGCGTCTGCCAATTCCGCCACTCCGGCGACCGCCGACGGTGACGGCGATTCTATCGGCTCTCCGCCCCGGCTGTCAATGAAGCCGGGCGGCAGGCGCGTCACCAGGCGACGAGCACCTCAAGCGCCTTGTCCGGCTCGAGCACCGTCTCGGAGGCCAGCGTGATCGTCAGCCGGCCGTCAGCCACCCCGTGCCCGGCGCCGACCGTCGCTCCGGCCACCTTCACGCTCACCTGCCTGGGCTGCGCCTTTTCCGGAATGGCCAGGGCCAGGGTCTTCAGATGCATCCGGCCCCACCGGAGTTCCACGCGGGCCCGCAGCGCCGTCGGTTCGCGTTTCTGGCTGAAGGCGCCCCAGCCCTCGGCCGCCGTGAACGCGGCCCGGAAATCTTCCGGCGCGAGGCGCGGCGCAAAGCCCAGGTGCCCCTTGGGGCCGTGGTATTCGCAGCCGCACGCCGCCAGGTACACGCCGTACGAGGCCATGGAGCGGGCGTAATGGTCGCCGCACTCGACCTCGTTCCACGGGTTCCGCTTCGAGGGATGGTAGCGGTCGTGGACGGCCCGCGTCACGGCCAGGCCCTCCGTCAGCAGGCCCTCCCAGATCATGTGCCCGGCCGCCTGGTACTCGAAGCCGTTCATGCACTCATTGAAATATCCGGCGAATCCCGGGTTCCTGCTGTTGCCGGCGGCCTTGGCGAAGTCCCAGTCCCTGCGCGGGAAGGTGCACATGAGGAGGCCGGCCTCGCCCGCCGTGGCGTACCATCGCCCGGCCTTGTAGGCGGCGCGATAGGGCCCGACGTCGGGGGCGAAGTTGTACCGCCACAGCGACCGCAGGGCCTGGCGGGTCTTGTCCTCGGGCAGCACCCGGCCCAGGCCCACCTGGAAGGCCCACGACTGGCCCATGACCTGGTCGATTTCGCAGCCGGTGCCGGAGTTGATGGCGTTCAGATGGTTGGGGTCGGGCTTGTTGATGAAGTACTCGCCGCCCCACAGTTGCTCGACGAGGTTCCGCCTGCCGCGCTCGAAGATCTGCCGCGCCTGGGCCGCAAAGTCGCGGTCGCCGACCTCGGAGGCCATCGCTTCGCCCGCCCGCAGGGCCGCCACGTACAGGCCGCTCAGCCAGGCGATGGGGCCGTACCAGTCGGCGTCCAGGGTATTGTGCTGCGCGCCCTCGAGGATGCCGTCGCCGTTTGAGTCTTCGCGGATGAGGAACTCCAGGGCCTTCCTGGCCTGCGGCCAGACGCGGCGGAGGAACTGGTCGTCGGCGCTCATCTGGTGCTCGCGCAGCGTGCGCAGGATGACGCCCGCCTGGCCGTCAACGGCCCAGTGGTTGTTGTGCTCGGCGCGGAAGCGCATGCGGCCGTTGGCGTCCATCGCCACACCATAATCCACCCGCTCGCGCAGGGCCCGCTCCAACTCCGGGAACAGCCGCGCCATGGCGTGCGCGTAGTGCCACACGTGCGTGCACGTGCCCTCGCAGCAGCCCACGCCTTCCCAGGCGTAGAAGCGGCCGCTCTGGAGCCGGAAGGCGGTGCTCGTGGCCAGGATAGAAGTGTTGAGGAACGTGCGGTCGAGGAACCACCGCGGCAGCGTCGAGTCGTACCACGTGTCGTGCCACAGGCGGGTCCTGGCGGCCAGCGTATCGAAGTTCTGGCGCACGTACTCGGCCACCTCGGCGGCCGACTTGAATCGCGTAGCATAGTGCCGCCCGGTGTCCTTCAGTCTGTTGAGCCTGAGGTTCGGGAAGTGCCACGCGACCAGGAACGTGGTCGCGGCCTTCTGGCCGGGTTCCAGGGAGAACCGCCGCCCTACGGCGCCAACGAGTTTCTGCCCGAACGGCTTGTCGGCGGCCGGGCTTGCCACGGCGTCGCCCTGGCGAGCCGGGTCGGAGGCGAGGCCCGCATCGGCGAAGAGGTTCTCAGGGCGTTTGCCGTCCTCGGGCACGCACGAGGCCCCCTGGCCGCCGTCGGCCCGCTCGAGGATCGCCAGGCCCATCGTGCCGAAGTCAGCCTGCTCGGCCAGCGCCGGGCTGGGCCTCTGCGGCTCATCGGTGAAGACGATGTGGTCGATGCCGATGTTGCCCCAGGGGCCTTTCTCGTTGTCGACGATCTGGAGTGTGGCGGTTTTGCCGGCCCAGGGGCGGACGTCGAAACTGTGCGGCTCCATGCGGTTGTCGTTCTTGCCGGTGGCCGACAGGACGACCTTGCCGTCCACCAGGAGGTTGATGCAGGTCTTGCCCTCGTGCGCGCCGCCGCCGATGAGGAAGGCGATGTAGTTCCGCTCGATGGCGAACGGCTTGCTCGTCAGCGTGCCGGTGGCCGCATCCTTCTCGGTGACGCTATTGCCGGGCGCCGAGGCGTGCGAGTTGCCGACCCGCTTGCCCTTGCCCCCCACGTCGCCCTGGTAATCCGGCATTTTGCTCTTCTCGACGGGACCGCTGCCGAAGGCCGTGCCGGTGACCGTCCAGCCTTCGTAAGTCTCGATCTGGAAATCCTCAAAGAGGATGTCCGGCCGCTTGTCGGAGCGTTCGGTCTTCGACGGCTCTCCGGCGCTGCACTCCAGGAAATGCCACTGGTCCGCCGGCACGAGGCGGTTGCGGCGCACGCCGGCGCCCGGTCGCGCGGAGTGCAGGCAGACGGCGTTTTCCAGCCAGCCCGCCAGTTCCGCCTCGATCTTCTCCGCCCCGGTGCTGGTGACGGTGAACCGCATGACGGTCGCGGGGAGGCTGGAGTCGTTGAAGTTCAGCGGGATGAACGGCGAAAACGCCTCCAGCGAAATCGTAACCGGCAAGCCCGGGTCGCGGTACTCCACGTACCCGATGGGGTACTCCCCGCGGAACGCGATGTCCGGAAAGCCCGTGCGGTCGAGCGCCCGCACGTGCGTCTTGCCGCCCGCCCGGATACGGATCGCAAAACCCTGGTCCAGCGGGGATGCCGGTCCCATCGGCTTGGTGTAGTGGCCGTCACCGGTGCCGACGTGCTTGTTGAAGATGTCCCAGTGCCAGAGTTTGCCGTCGCCGCCCAGGTACAGTTGCCCCGTGCAGAGGCCGCCGACGGGCATGCCGATGTACCGGAGGTCCTCCCCGCGGTAGACGGCCGGCCGGCCGCGCGCCGTGAGCGAGGCGATCCACTCGGGCCTCAGGCCCTTGTCGGCCGGGACGAGTTTCTCAAGGTCCGCCGCGCCGGGCGATGCGCCCAGGGCCGGAAGTCCCTCCGCGAAGGCGGCGGCAGCGGCGCCGAGGCCCATGAATTTCAGGAAATCGCGGCGATTGGGCGCCGGCCCGCGGCCGCAGCATCCGGGTCCGCAGTCGCAACGGTCAGAGAGATCGTCGGGCACAGGAAGCCTCCTTGCAGCGTGCGTGGCCGGGCGGAGTTACCGGCAGGCCGGGCCGCCGGCCGGAATCGTCGGGCGATGTTTGCGGCCGGCCTACCTGGGCGGCAGGGCGGCCATGATTTCCTTCAGGCCCACGCCGAGCGTCTTGCGGGCGATGGCGTCGAGGTCCTGCTCCTCGCCGCGCAGGTGAATCGTCCGGTGGACGTGCTCCAGGGACTGGCCCGGCCCCAGGGCCGCCGCCGGCGAGGAAGACTCCAGTTCGTAGAACGGGCCCATGGGCTTCTTGCCCGGCGCGGGCGGACCGTCGTTGTAACTGTTGGCCACGTCGCCGGCGTACGGGTTCTCCTGGATCTCCCACGCGGAGTTGACGTAGTCCGCGGCGCCGGCCGGCAGGGTGAACTGCACCAGCGTCAGCACGCGGCTTGTGGCATCGTAACTGCCCGCGATGGGCTTGACGCGTTTCGGGCTGATGCCGATCTTCGAGCGGCACTGGCCGTCGGCGCGGAAGTACACCACGCCGTCCTTGACGACGAGGCGGTCGGCCGGCACCTTGCCGAAGTAGTCGTCCTTGACGGGCGGGCCCAGTTCCGCGTCCGGCCCCGCCTTGATGGGGAACACCACGGTCGTTGCCGGCGACGGGTTGAACATGCCCAGGATCCAGATCGAAAGGAGCCCCGTGTCCTTGCGCCACGGTTCCTTGCCGGCGTTGCGGATGGTGTTGTGCGACTCGAAAGCGACCATCCTGACGCGCGGCGCCGGCGCCGCGCCCAGGAGTTTCCAGGCCTCGAGCGGCGGCAGCACGCGGACCTGCCGCCGGATGTCCACGTCGAACTTCGTGCCGGAATAGTTCATCACCTGGAAGCGCCGGTGGAAGAGGGCCGACGATGGCCCCTTGCCGAGGATGTCGAACGGTTCGGTGTCGATGGCCGGCGGCACGTACCAGTGGGCCAGGTCAAACGGCGCGCCCTTGGCGAAGTAGATGGAAAACTGGCCGCCCTCCGGGCCCAGCCACAAGCGCTCCTCGCCGCCGTACGGGTTGAAATGCTCGAGCGTCTTGCCCGAGGCCAGCAGGTCGCGGTTGATCCAGCCAAAACTCATGCCCTCCGGCCCCTCGGCCGTGCTGGTCATCACGCGGCCCTGGAGGGCCGGGACGACGGCCACCTGCGCCAGGCCCGACGGGTCGGAAAGCACCACCACCCCCCCGTGTTTCTCGAGGAAGGCCACGTCATCCTTGAAGGTCATGCCGGTTGCCTGCGGGGTCGCTTGCGGCCGGCCGCAGCCTGCTACGAGCAGTGCCAACGTTACGCCCAGGGCGATTCGCATCACGGTCGTTCTCTCCTTCTAAAGTTTGTGCACGTGCAACAAAATTTGCCGCACCCGGCGACCGCCAGGGCCGCCGTGCCCTCTCAAGGCTGTTTCTTCTTGGGTTTGGCTTTCTCCTGAAAGGCCTTCAAGGTATCCGCGTCCAGCCTGGCATTCTTGCCGGGCCGGTTTCCCTCGCCGATGTCCTCGAGGGCCTTGGCGGCCAGTTCCGAGAGTTGGCTGACCACGTCGGGATTCGCGGCCGCCACGTTGGTGGTTTCGCCGAGGTCCGCCTCCAGGTCGTAGAGTTCGGACTTGTCCTGCGCCGGCGCGTTCTTGGCGGCCCCTTTGTTGAGGAAGAGTTTCCATCGTCCCTTGCGCACCGCCCTGAGTTGATCCCCGGTGTAGTAAAGGAACGTGTCGCGTGCAGACTTGTCGGAGGCGCCGGTCAGGAACGCCCCCTGGTCGCAGCCGTCGATGACGCGGTCGGTCGGCACCGCCGCGCCGGCCATTCTGGCAAAAGTCGGCATCAGGTCGATGGAGGCGACCAGTTCGTTGCTCTCGCGTCCCGCGGGTATCCGCCCGCCCCAGAGGATGCAGGGCACCCGGAAGCCGCCCTCCCAGGCCGATGCCTTTCCCCCGTGCAGCGGGCCGGCGGAACCGGCCATGTCGCCCTTGATGAGCCACGGGCCGTTGTCGCTGGTGAAGAGGACGATCGTGTTCTCGGCCAGCCCTAGTTCCTTGATCGCATCGAGGAGGCGGCCGGTGTTCCAGTCCAGTTCCTCGATGACGTCGCCGTAGAGGCCGCCCTTGGACTTGCCGAGGAACTGCTCGGAAGCGCCGATCTTGACGTGCGGCATGCTGTGGGGCAGGTACAGCAGGAACGGCTCGTCCTTGTGCTGGCGGATGAAGGCGACGCCAGAGTCCGTGTAGCGGCCCGTGAGGCTGCCCATGTCGTCGGTTTCGCCGGCCTGCTCCTTGTTGCGGTAGAAGTCCACGTGCCCCGAGTCGGTGGCGCCCAGCGTGCCGAAGTAGTAGTCAAACCCCTGGTCGGTCGGCAGCCTGCCCTCCACGAACTGGCGGCCCGAGAGGTCCCATTTGCCGATGCAGCCGGTGGCGTAGCCGGCCGACTTGAGCACCTCGGCCATCGTGATCTCGCTGCCCGCCAGGCTCCACTTGCGGATGACCCGGCTGGGGTAGCATCCCGTCATCAGGGCGGCGCGCGACGGCCCGCAGACCGGCTGTACGTAGAAACTGGTCAGTTTCAGCCCTTCGCGGGCCATCTGGTCCAGCCGGGGCGTGTGGATGGTCTTGGAGCCGTAGCAACTCAAGTCCCCATAGCCTTGGTCGTCGGTGAAGACGAGAAGGAAGTTGGGCTTCTTCGCCGGGGCGGGGGTGGCCGCCAGCCAGGCCGGCCGCACGGTGCAAGCGGCTGCGCCGAGGCCAATCGTTCCCAGAAAGCGGCGACGCGTGGTGGACGGTATACGCTTCTCCTTTCCGCTTTGGGTTCCCGCCCCACACAGGCCACAGGTGCGGCTGGAGAGCGATTTCGGCAGGGCCGGCGTGATCTTCTTGAGGCCTGCGCCGAGATTTTCGCTCGCCGGGCGCTCAGCGTTTCCGCAGGTCTTTGACCTGGTCTTCGAGATCCTCGACGCGGTTCTTAAGGGTCTTGATCTCGCGCTTCCGCGATTCCACTTCCTGCCGGAGCCGGTCGTTCTCCGCCGCCAGGCGCAGGACCTCGTCCTGGAGCGCCTGCTTATCCATCTTCTCGACGCGCTCGCGGTCCTTCGGAGCAGGCGCCGACGAGTAGCCCGAGTCGCCGATCACCACCAACGGTTTGCTGGGGGCGAAGCAGCCGGCGATCAGAATGAGGAACGCCTCCAGAATCGCCACCACCCATAACATTCGGTGGGCCATGCGATGCTCCTCTCCCTCTCTCCCCTCGCTCTCGCGGGGCATAGGATAGCGGGGCTGAAGGGGCGATGCAAGAGGCAAGTCCCTTGACTTGCCGACGGGCCGGGCGCACCTTGGCCCCCATGGCGCCGCCCGTTCCTATCCTGGTCATCACCGGTCAGACGGCCACGGGCAAGGAGCGCCTCGCCGTGGCCGTCGCCGAGCGTCTCGGAGGCGAGATCCTCTCGGCCGACTCGATGAAGGTGTACCGCGGGATGGACATCGGGAC
>Ga0315279_10003103_pt1 | contig 23753 bp, 10 predicted proteins | sample YL17G06_20_MG_FD_203694 | JGI IMG/M metagenome (GOLD analysis project Ga0315279, IMG submission 203694) | Sediment microbial communities from Yellowstone Lake, YNP, Wyoming, USA - YL17G06_20 | ecosystem: Environmental > Aquatic > Freshwater > Lake > Sediment | place: USA: Wyoming | collected...
ATCGGCCGGTTCTCGTCGAGGTCATGGAAGGCGAAGTAAGGCGTGCCGGCCGCCTCAAGTATACCCTCGATCACGTGGTAGATGGGGGCGTCGAGGCCGCACTTGAAGGAGGAGAAATCGATACCGGCCAGGTTGGGATGGCGGGCGACGAACTTCGCCGCCCAGACCTTGCGGCTGGTGTTCTCGCTGAAGGTATGTTTCCAGACATCATGGATGTCCCGCGGGTCGCCGATCTCCCCCCGGCGTACCTCCTCGCCGAAGAGCCGGTCGAGGATATCATCATCCATGGGCAGCGAGTCGATGTTGAAGACGGGGTAGCCCAGCCGCTGGATCAGCTCCGGTATGTCGTGGTGCACGGCGGGGTCGTTGTGGTAGGGGCGGCCGAGCAGGACCACCCCGAGGCGGCCCTCGTGCTCAAGCCGGTCGAGGACCTCCCGCGCCCGTCTCCTCAGGCCGCTGCGGAACGCCTCCAGCGCCCGGTAGCCCTCCGCCATCGCCGCCACGTTCTCCTCAGGGGTCACGCCGAGGATCGGGCGGAAGAAGCTCAACATCTGCTGCTCGAAGAGGTTGGGCTCGCCCATGTGGAGGACGGGGTCGTAGAAGGATGCCCCTCTCTCGGCGAAGGCGTCTTTCTCTATGGTGAAGGCTGCTTTCACCACCTCCGGTATCCCCTGCACCGTGGGGCAGCTCCAGCCCGCCTGGCATTCGTAGATATCGCTGGGGACATTCATCATCTCCGGGAAGAAGATGACGTCCGGCTGCTTCTTGGTGAGGAGGTTGTGGACGTGGGAAATCGCGATCTTCGCCGGGAAGCAGGGGTCGATGGAGCCGCGCCGGGAGCCCTCGCGGAACATCTGGTCGTCGGTGCAGTCGGACCAGAGGATGTGGCTATGGGGCACGCCGAGGCTTTCCAGGTAGGCGGTGAAGAACGGGGCGTAGGAGTACATGGTGAGCAGCCGCGGCATGCCGATGCGCAGCCGCGCCCGCCGCTCCCGCAGCCGCGCCGCCGTCCGGCTGCCGTCCCGGCCGAACAGGAAGCGCCGTCCCCTGCCGTCGGTGGCGGCGACGCCGTGCGGCGAGTAGCTGCGGAACGCCTCGCGGGCGGCGATCTCGACGAAGTTGGGGTTCGCCTTCTTCACCGCATTCTCGCGGGCGTTGAAGGCCCTCACCTCGTCGATGCTCTCCGCCATCCCCCGCTCGCAGGTGGCCGAGATGAAGCGGGTCGTGTGTTCGGGCGAGGTCCTGATGTCGACGAAGGTGCGCAGACACTTGTTCTTGCAGAACGAGCAGCGGGTAGATTCGTCGCGGGTGGTGGTGAAGGTGAGCGCCTCCACCCGGTCGAACCCGATGAACGAGCTCTCCCCGCCGTCGCTCACGCGGATCGCTTCGCTGGCAGCGCCGAGGGCGCCGCTCTCGCCAGCGTGCGGGTGGACGTGGATCTTCGCGTCCGGCACGCGAGCTTTGATGAAGTCGTGCTGGGCTTTGACCACGGCCAGGTTGTAGTGCGTCCCTCCCTGGAGGAGGAAGGTCTTGCCGAAGCGGGCCAGGTTCGTCTCCTGGACGACGTAGAGCCAGACGTTCTTGGGCAGGGTCAGGGCGAGGCCGGCCATGATCTCGGACGGCTGCCAGCCGAGTTGCTGGAAGTGCGAGATGTCCTGCTCCAGGAAGACGGCGCAGCCGTAGTGAAAAGCTGGCGCCCGCTCGGCGCTGAGCGCGACGTCGGCCCACTGGCTGAGGTCATAACCGAAGCGGGCGGTCGTGCTCTGGAGGAAGTAGCCGTTGCCGGCCGAGCACTGCGTGTTGAGCTTGAAATCCTTGACGGCGCCCGCCTTCATGATGATGACCTTGATGTCCTGCCCCCCCACGTCGGCGATGACGTCCACGTCGGGGTAGTAGCGGAGGGCGGATCGGGCGTGGGCCACCGTCTCTGGGATCGCCAGGTCGGCGCCGAGCGCCTCCTTCAGCAGGTCCTTGGCATAGCCCGTCGTGGCCATGCCGAGGATGCGCAGGCGCGCGCCCTGCCCCTCCACCTGGCGTCGCAGCTCGCCCAGCACCTCCTTCGCGTCCTGGAGCGGGTTACCCTTGCAGAGCTGGTAGGCCTTCGCCAGCAGATTGCCTTCGCCGTCCGTGAGGACGGCCTTCGTCGAGGTTGAACCGCCGTCCAGCCCCATGTATGCTTCCACGACCTGGCCGGGCGAGAAGGCGAGAGGCGTGAAGGGCTTTGTGCCGTAGAGACGGCGGAGCTCCTCGAGGTCTTCCCCGGGGGCGAGGGGGCCCCGCTGGCCGGTGTCCTGCTTCGCCTTCCGCCGACCGAGGTCGATGTACTCCTCCAGCGCCCGCGTCCCGGCGTAAGTGCCGGCGAGTCCCTCCCCCTGCTGCCCGTAGAGGGCCGTCCCCAGGGCGGCGTAGTACAGGGAGTGCTCCGGCACGACGATTAGCTCCTCGGGGGTGGAGCCGGCGGGCAGCGTCAGCCCCCGTTCCTCCCAGAGGCGCGGCACGTGTCGCCGCCACGCCTCCTGCAGACAGGGGAGGAAGGTGTTGGGGCCGCCCAGGAGGAGCACCTTGGGGCGCAGGACGTTGCCGCGGGTGAGCACGCTGAGGTTCTGCTGGACGATCGCCTCGAACAGGGAGACCATCAGATCCTCGGGGGGGACGCCCTGCTTCTGGAGGCTGTTCATATCGGTCTCTGCGAAGACGCCGCACTTGCCGGCGATGGGGTGCACCTTCGCGTTGGCGTGCCGCACCTCCCGGAGCTGCGCCGGGCTCAGGTGGAGCTTCGCCGCGATGCGGTCGATGACGGCGCCCGTGCCGCCGGCGCACTTATCGTTCATGTTGGCGAGCTTCCGCTTGCGGCCCGTCTTGGGGTCCTCCCGCCAGATGATGATCTTGGCGTCCTGCCCTCCCAGCTCAATGACCGAGCCCACGTCGGGCTGCAGCGCTTCCGCGGCCAGGGAGACGGCGTTGACCTCCTGCACGAACCGCGCCCCAATGTAGGGGGCGAGCGTCCCGCCGCCGCTTCCCGTGACGAAGATGCGGAACTGCTCGGCGGGCAAGAGGAAGCGCTCTTCTATCTCCTTGAGAACCTCGAGGACCTTCTCCGGCTGACGCGTCTCATGGAGGCGGTAGTCGGCGCAGAGGATCTCCTTGCTGTTGGGCGCGACGACCACGTACTTGACGGCTGCGGAGCCGACGTCAAGCCCGATGATGAGCTCGCGGTGAGATAAGCCGTCGCCGTCCTGACGCGGTGTCAAGACTGGGGACGACGAAGCGTGGGTGCTACCGGTCACGCTCAACCTCCAAGAATGACCAAGGATGCCATCCCCCGAAAGGGACGACTCCCGCTGGCCCAGGCTTCCCCACCCCGCTGGCGCAAGACGTTCTGTGGGGTGGAAGCGCGGCTCCCGGGATCTCTAATGATACCAGTGACCTGTCCCCATAAACGCTACCACAGTCTATGTTAGTGTGACCACAGCTCCTAGCCCTAACGAGGCGCAGCATCTGCCTGGCACGCAGTGGGTCGACGGGATCATCGAGGGTTCGAAGCGGGCTTGAGCCAGGATCTGCCGCCCGGAAGCTGGCCTGGACAGCTCGCCGTGTCAGCGCTCCAGATACGGGTGGAATATTGGCACCCCACGGCGCCGCCAGATCGTGCCAGCCCGCCGGGGTCTGGGCGAATTGTCGCCTGGTCGGTCCTTGGCAGTCTACACCACGAGTACGCGTGGGTGACTGCGTGAGGAGAGAAGGGACGGATGACATCTTGTCACCCCACACCAGATAGATAAGCGGGGTCTTGACAGGCTAGAGGAGTGACTGGATCATTGCTCTGCTGCTGGATCTGAGTTGGGAGTGAGGCGGCCCAATGCGTAGCTCCTTCACAATCGGCAGAATCGCCGGCATAGAGATCGGGGTCCACTGGAGCTGGCTTTTCATCTTTGTGCTGATCACCTGGTCCTTTGCTCAGGGCCTTCTGGAGCACTACTTCCCCGAGTGGTCGGAGGGTAGGCGTTGGGCCATCGGCGTGACGGTTGCGCTCATCTTCTTCGCCTCTATTCTGCTCCATGAGCTGTCGCACTCCCTGTTGGCGAAAGCGCGGGGCATCCCGGTGAGGGGCATTACGCTCTACCTCTTTGGTGGCGTCTCAAGCCTGGGCCGCGAGGCCCAATCGGCCCGAGAAGAGTTTATGATCTCCATCGTGGGGCCTCTGACGAGCCTCGCTTTGGGGGCGGTTTTCGCCATCCTCTGGGCGGCACTGCGACCATCCGCGCCGGGTGGGGCTGCCATCGCGGGCTATCTTGCCTTCATCAACGGCGCCCTTGCCGCCTTCAACCTGCTGCCGGCCTTTCCTCTGGACGGCGGGCGGGTGTTCCGCTCCATCATCTGGGCGCGTAACCGAGACATCCTCCGGGCCACCCGTACGGCGGCGAGGGTGGCGGAGTACGTGGCGTATGGGCTCATGGTGGCCGGTGCGGCCCAGATCCTGTTCTATGACTTTGTCGGCGGCATGTGGACGATCCTCATCGGTATCTTCCTGCACGGCGCGTCCGCTGCCAGCTACCAGCAGTTGGTGGAGCAGAAGACGTTGCAGGGCGTGACTGCGGGCGAGGTGGCTTCCACAGCCTACGATCCGGTGCCGCCTGATATGACAGTGGCGCAGCTGGTGGAAGAGCACGTGCTAACCCGGCACGGGCGCTATTATCCGGTCATGGCGGGCGAGGAACTGCTGGGTCTGATCACCCTGGCCGACATCCGGCATCACGAACGCGCGGAGTGGCCGAAGACGACCGCTTTCCGCGTGATGACACCGTTCGAGCGGCTAAGGACCGTCTCCCCGGGTGAAAGCGTGATAAACGCGCTGCATGTGATGGCCGAGGCGGACGTCCATCAGGTGCCGGTCGTCGAGGGACGGCGACTTCTGGGGATCATCAGCCGGGGAGACATCCTGCGCTTGATCCAGGTACGACGGGAGATGGCCTTCGAGGGTTAGGTGCCCCTTCTTCCAAGAAGATGTGTACGCCGAGGTGGCGGATAGGGTGGAGACGCTGGGCGAGCGATAGGGAATCAGCCGCGAGACACGTCGCTGTCTTGGGGAGCCCGCAGTGCAATCGGCGGGCTGGGTGAAAGGAGCCGAATCATGCCTGGTCTATTTTCGAGAGCGAAGGAGAGCATCCAGAAAGGGGTCACTGTCGCGGGTGTCAAGGGAAAAGAAGCGGTCGATGTCCAGAAGATCAAGGGGCAGATAAAGAAGCTCGTAGAGGAGAAGACTGCCGCCCTGGAGGAGCTGGGGAGCCGGGTCTGCGAAATGTCCGAAGCGGGCTCCTTCGACCAGGACGACATCAAGGCGAGGTGCGCTGCTATCGCGGAGCTGGCGAGCCGGATAAGGGGATTGGAAGAAGAAGAACAACAGGTTCACTCGAAAGCTCAGGAGTCCCTGCAGAGCCCAGGGAAGGAATGACCGTCGATCGACGTAGGATGGCGCCGTCACTCGCTTTGCACGTGCTCACCCTGTAGTGGCTCCGGGTCCAGGGCAAAGCCGGTCCCGCAAAGCGAAGGGTGCTTGGACGCGCTGCCTCTCTCTGATAGAGCAGACATACTGCCGCTGGCCTGAGCGCGCCGGCTGCATCTCCGCGTGACGACTCGACGCGGTGTGGGGAGGCAAAATGTCATCCGTATCTCTCCTCACCTAAGCAGCCACCCACCCATGCTCGTGGTGAAGACCACCAAGAACCGGTTGAGCGATGATCCGGCCACTGGGCCGCCATCGCCAGCACCTCTTCAGACTTGCTTTGGCAGGCCACGTGTCAGGTTCAAGACCCACCGCATACACTTGTGCCCGAGGTCTGCCCCTGAGAGGAACATCCGGGGACAGCCGTCGGCGATGCCCGTCATAAGGCCTACCAGACACAAGGCGCCGGCAAGCGCGGCTGCACGCCACGAAGTCCTTCTATGATTCCGGACGCCCTGGGTAGGCTCGCTTCGCCTCTTCTTCCATCTTGTCGAGCCTGGTGTAGTAGTCAGGGAACTCGTTCAGATGCGCCAGGGCGATCTTGGCGGTGAGGACAGGGTCATCGTGCGTCACATCCGTGCGGGGGTCGCGCCGACCGTGCTCCAGTTCCACCTCAAGGCCCATGCGGAACTGCTCGACATCAAACGGGCTGTTGCTCCAATCGATGCCGATCGCTTCGCCTAGGCGCCGAGCCTCCTCGGCTGTGAATCGTCTCGTGATGCCCATGTTGACCTCCCGTGGGTACTTGGTTCCGTCGGATAGCGGCCTCGGAGATGAACCCCATCGAAACGCAGCATGGTGGCCCACAGGGAGCCGCCAACGGTCTTGTTTCGCGCTCCAAGTCCACCCTCCAGATACGGAATTGACACTCGGCTGTTCTCAGCAGCCAGCTTCCTCATTTGTATTGCGGGCAACTCGCGGCCGCGGCTGGCCAGTCTATCGGGGCGGCAGGCTGCTCGCGGGTGGAGGCTCCGCGATGGCAGGGCTGCTGTCGTCGGCCCGGCCGATCTCGACCTCGACCGTGTGCGGCTGGCGGTCGTCGACGAGCCGGATCGACCCCTCGTTCTGCTCAATGCCGTCCACGACGAGGCGCATTCCATCACCCGCGCTCGCTCGTCGAACGGTGATCGCGTAGGTCGTCTCCCGGTAGCGGTAGCTAAGGGCGAACGACTGCCAGTCGGGCGGCAGGCAGGGTGTGAAAGAGAGCCGGTCCACCTCCAAGCGAAGTCCGAGCAGCGACTCGACGATCAGCCGGTACATCCAGCCGGCGGCACCCGTGTACCACGTCCAGCCGCCTGCCCCCGTGTGCGGCGGCAGCGCGTGGACATCGGCCGCGACGACGTACGGCTCCACGCGATAAGTCGCCGCCTTCTCCGCGCTCGACGCGTGGTTGAGCGGGCTGATCAGCGAGAGCAGCTCCCAGGCGCGGCGGCTGTCGCCCAGCGCCGCGAACGCCATGACCGCCCAGATCGCGGCGTGCGTGTACTGGCCGCCATTCTCCCTCACGCCCGGCGGATACCCCTTGATGTATCCGGGGTTCAGGTCGGACCTGTCAAATGGCGGGTCGAGGAGCTGGATGAGGGTCTGATCGCGGCGCACGAGCAGCCGGTCGACCGACTCCATCGCGATGCGGGCGCGGCGCAGGTCGCCGGCGCCGGAGATCACAGACCAGCTCTGGGGTATCGAGTCGATCCGGCACTCCGGGCTGCTGGCAGAGCCGAGGGGCTCGCCGCTGTCGAAGTAAGCGCGGCGGTACCAGTCGCCGTCCCAGGCGTGCATCTCGGCGGCGTGGCGGAGCGCGGCGGCCTCCGACTCTGACCGCTCGGCTAGGGCAGCGTCACCGTGGAGCCGCGCGACCTTGGCAAACTGTGCGAGCACGTGGTGGAGGAAAAACGCCAGCCAGACACTCTCGCCCTCGCCGCCCCGGCCGACCAAGTTCATACCGTCGTTCCAATCGCCGGAGCCGATCAGCGGCAGCCCGTGCCGCCCGAGCCGCGTCCCCCGCTCGATCGCCTTGACGCAGTGGTCGTAGAGCGTGTCCGATTCCTCTGACCGCGCGGGCAGGTCGTAGTAGGAGTCCTCGTCCGGGTTGAGCGGCCGTCCCTCGATGTAGGCGACGCGCTCGTCGAGGACGCCCGTGTCACCCGTGGCGAGGACGTAGCGGGCCGTCGCCAGTGGCAGCCAGAGCAGGTCGTCGGAGCAACGAGTCCGCACGCCGCGCCCGGTCGGCGGGTGCCACCAGTGCTGGACGTCCCCCTCACGGAACTGGTGGGCCGCACAGCGCAGCAGATGCTCGCGGATGAGCAGCGGTTGGGCGTGGAGAAGCGCCATCACGTCCTGGAGTTGGTCGCGGAAGCCGAAGGCGCCGCCCGACTGGTAGAAGCCGGTCCGCGCCCAGAGGCGGCAAGCGATCGCCTGATAGAGGAGCCAGCCATTGGCGAGGATGTTGACAGCTGGCTCCGGCGTCTCGACGCGGACCGCGCCAAGGACACGCTCCCAGTGCCCCTCGACCGCCTCCAGCGCCGCGTGCGCGGGGCCGGGGCCGCGAAAGCGCCGCACCAAGTCACGCGCCTCCTCCTCATCGCGCCCAACGCCGAGGACGAAGACGATCTCTCGCTCCTCGCCGTCGGCCAGGTCGACCTGGACCTGCAGCGCGGCGCAGGGGTCCAGCCCGGCGCCGACACGGCCCGATAGGCGGGCGCGCGTCATCGCAGCGGGTCGGCCGGGCAGGCCGTTGCGGCCGAGGAACTCGGTGCGGTCGCAGGTAACGGTGCGGGTCGCCTCGTCCACGTTGAAGAAGGCGACCCGGCGGGGGAAGTCGCCGTTGTAGGGGTTGCGGGCGAAGACGGCGCCGCTGTTCGGGTCGATCTCGGTGACGACGTGGAGGAGCGACTTTGCCCGCTGCTCGCCGAGCGCCCACTCAACGTATCCCGTCGCCGACAGGCGGCGCGCCTGACCCGACTCGTTGCGAAGCGTAAGCGCCATCAGCTTCACCGACGCGTCGAGCGCGACGTACTCGGCCAGCTCGGAGATGACGCCGGCCTCCGCGTGCTCGAACACCGTGTAGCCGAAGCCGTGGCGGCAGGTGTAGACGGTGGCGCCGCGGGCCGGTAGAGGCGTTGGCGACCAGTAGCGACCGGTCTCCTCGTCGCGAATGTAGAAGGCCTCGCCGCTGGCGTCGGTCACCGGGTCGTTATACCAGGGCGTGAGACGCAACTCGTGGGCGTTCTCGCCCCAGGTGTAGGCACCGCCGCTCTCCGTGATCACGGCGCCGAACTGCGGGTTCGCCAGCACGTTCGCCCAGGGCGCGGGCGTCGTCTCGCCGGGCCGCAGGGTGACGACGTACTCGCGTCCGTCCAGCGTGAAGCCGCCGAGGCCGTTCGAAAGCACGAGGTCGCGGCGAGGGAGCTCGACGGCGCGCTTGGGCTCTGGCACAAGGTCCTCCGCTGGTGCGAGCGCTGGCACCGCTTGCTCGACGCGGCGCCCTCGCTCGATCTGCTCGGCGAGCGTCCCGGCGCTGTCGATGATCACAACGCGGGCGACGGTCTGCTGAAGGATCTTGTCCTCCTCCGACATCTGGTCGGCGTGCCGGACGAAGATGCCGCCCGGCTGGTCGATGACGTGCGACTCCGTTCCGGCGGCGATGAGCCCCAGGATCTCCTCGTGCAGCTCCTGGCGGTAGCCGGACGGCTCCTCGTTCCAGATGACGAGGTCGACTACGAGCCCGGTGAGACGCCAGTACGCATGCGCCTGGACGAGCTGCCGCACGAGCTCGATCTTCGATCGGTCGCCGATGCGCAGGAGGACGATGGGCAAGTCGCCGGAGACGCCAAAGCCCCAGAGGCCGGACTGCGCGCGCCGGTTTCGGGCGAGGACGTTCGCCGGGGCACGGCGGCCCGCGTTGGCGTAGACGATCGAGCTGGCGAGGCGGCCGTAGAGCTGGGCGTCGGACTCGGTCGCGTCGAGCTGGCGGAGGACGACCTGCCGGTGGGTCGTCGTCAAATCGAAGACGCGGTTGGCCAGGCGGCGGTCGTGGTACTTGCTGGCGAGCGCCATCGCCGCCTCGCGTGTCTCGCCGACGCCGGTCACCACGTTCACCCAGACCGTCTCATCCGGACCCACCGTAACCTGGCGGCGAACCGAGACGATCGGATCCAGCACGGGCCCCTGGCTGTCGGAAAGGCGGGCGTCGTCCGCCATCGCCTTCGGGTCGGCGAGCGACCGGCCGCGCCCGATGAAGCGTAGCCGGTCCGTCTCGAACGACGCCTCCCCGACGGAGGTCGTCGCACCGGCGTCCATCAAATGGACCATCCAGGGGGTCGACTCGCTGGGTGAGCGCGGCCGCCGTGAGCAGAGGATCGCGTCGTGCGAAGGGACGATCTCCGTCTGGACGAAGAGGTTGCTGAAGGCCGGGTGGGTGGCGTCGGCGGGTGGCGGCGCCATCACCACCTCCGCATAGCTCGTCACCTCGATGGTCCGCCGCGTGCGCGAGCGATTCGTTATCCTGATGCGCCTGATCTCGACGTCGTCCTGTGGCGAGACGGCGATCTCCGTGTGCGTGTCGATCTCGCCATCGCGGCGCCGGTACTCGGCGCGCGCCTGCGAGAAGATCGCGTCGTAGGTCTTCGGCTGCTTGAGCATCGGCTGGTAGGCCGCGGACCAGACCTCGCCGGTCGTCAGGTCGCGGAGGTAGCAGAACGTGCCGTAGCAGTCGCGTGTCGCGTCCTCCTGCCAGCGTGTGACCGCGAGGTCGCGCCAACGGCTATAGCCGCCTCCGGCGTTGGTCACCATAATGCTGTAGCTGCCGTTGGAGAGCAGGTGCACCTCCGGCGAGGCGGAGTTGGGGTTGCTGAAGATGCGGAAGAGCGCCTGGTACTCGCCGGCGCGCTGCTGCAGGCCGGACGTCTCGGCGGCGTTTGGATAGAAGGGAGCGACCTTCGGCACGCGCTCCTGCAGCAGCACCTCCGTCGCCCGGAAGAGCGGCTCGGAGAGAAAGCGGCGCTGCATCGGCCGGCCGAGGAGCGCATAGGCGAGGGAGAGCAGGCTCATACCCTCGTGATGTGGCATGAACGACCGCACGAGCGCGAACGCCTCGCCGCGCGGCAGCCGTGACGGCGTGTAGTCGATCGCCTCGTAGAGGCCGTACCGGCCCTCCGCGCCGAGGTCGACGAGCCGCTCAAGGTTGGCGCACGCCTGTTCCGGCGCGACCATCAGCGCCATCGCCGTCGCGTAGGGTGCCACCACCAGGTCCTCGGCGAGGCCGCGCTTGAAGCCGAGGCCCGGCACGCCGAAGGCGCGGTACTGGTACTTGAGGTGGGCGTCCGTAGTGTTGTAGCCGGACTCGGAGATACCCCAGGGGGCGCCCCGCTGGGCGCCGTACTCGATCTGGCGCCGGACGACGGCCTTGTAGGTCCGGTCAAGCACGGTGTCCTCGTAGGTCGGCATGACGATGAGCGGCATCAGGTACTCGAACATGGAGCCGCCCCAGGAGAGGAGGGCGGGGTCGGCGCCGGAGGTCGTCACGAGGCGACCGAGGGCGAACCAGTACTCCTGCGACAGGTGCCGTTGCGCGATGGCGACGAAGCTGGCGAGGCGCGCCTCTGAGGCCAGCAGGTCGTAATAGCTTGGGTCGCGCCGCCGCTCGGCGATGTTGTAGCCGATGACGAGCAGGTGACGCGACTGGTCCGTCAGGAAGTCGTAGTCCATGTCGGCCAGCTCGTAGCAGAGTTGGCCGAGCCGCTCGATCGCCTCCAACCGGTCAGCCGCGCGGCCGCTGGCCTCGCTCACGGCAAGGCGGAGACGGGCCAGCCACTCGTGTGCGGGTCGCGTGTGGTCGGCCGTCGGGGCAGCGAGAGCCTCGTCGAGCGCCGGCCCCAGCGTCTCGTCTAAGTCAGCGGTCTCGCGGAGAGTCGGCCCCTCGTCGAGCCGGCGAATCGCCTCGCGCAGCGAGTCGGACGCCGCAGCTTCGCCGGCCCCGTCACTCTCGACTAGGGCGTCGGGCGGAGGCGGCAGCGCGGCCCACGGCGCCAGGTGGTCGAGGTCGCGGAGCCCATCGTCGCACTGCTCTTTGAAGGAGAGGGCCCACCACTCCATCTCAGCGTCGGGCTCGGGGCCCAAGCCGTCGGCGATGCGTCCGGCGGCCATCGTCAGCCGGTCGAGGAGCGAGCGGGAGGCGCGCAGGCCGGTGGGAGGGTCGGCGAGTGCCTCGAGCAGCCGGTCGATCTCGTCGAGCGTCCCGGCGAGGCCGCCGCCGGTGCGGCCGGGCGCGTCGGGCGAGCGCGCCGTCTGGGCGGCGTCGGCGAGGAGACTGAGCGTGTCGCGGAGGCCGCCAAAAGCCTGAGGTGGGAGAACCGGGCTATCCGCCAACTCGTGGAGGCCTGGCCGCAGCGTGAGCAGGTGGCCGGCCAAGTTGCCGCTGTCAACGGTGGAGACGTAAAGCGGCGCGAGCGGCCGCAGCGTGATCGTGTCGTACCAGTTATAAAAGTGGCCGCGGTTCCGCTCCATCCCCTCCATCGTCTGAAGAGCGCGCGTCGTCTGCTCGATCAGGCGGCGGGCGGAGATGTAACCGAAGTCGTACGCAGCCAGGTTCGCGAGCAGGGAGATCCCCATGTTCGTGGGCGAGGTCCGGTGGGCAATCACCTCGACCGGCGCCTCCTGGTAGCTGTCGGGCGGCAGCCAGTTGTCTTCGGGGCCGACGAACGCCTCGAAGAAGCGCCACGTCTTGCGGGCTAGCTTGCGCAGGAAGGCCGTCTGCACGGACGAGAGGCTGGGCTCCCGTCGCACCATTGGCCGGCTTACCCACCAGGCAAGGGCCGGCGATGCGATCCAAGCGGCGAGGAGCGGTCCGGCGGGAAGTAGGGCCATCGGTCGCGACAGCGAGAGGTAGACGGTCGCTGCGAGGGCGACGGCCGGCGCTACCCACATCATTCGGAAGAACTCGGCGAGCCTCTTGCTGGCGCCCCACCTGGCGTCGCTTGACGTAGTCCACTCGAGAAGCCGGCGCCGCGTGACGAGCATCCGCCACCACGTCTTGAGCACGGCGTCCAGACTGAAGGCCGCCTCGTAGAGCAGGAGCGCCAGGCCTAGCGCGCTCTGAGCCATCCGCCTGGCGGCTGACGCCGCGGCCGTCCTGAAGTGCAAGCGAGGCGGCAGGTCCGGCGGCTTGCGGGCGATCTCGACAAGGGACGTCAGCAGCGGGCTGAGGAGGAGGATGCCAGCGACAACGCACGTCCAGAACCAGGCCGGGCTGAGGATTGTCCACCCAAGCAGGAGGAGCAGCACGAGCGCGCCGGGCGCGAAACTCCGCCGGAGGTTGTCAAGGATCTTCCAGCGCGAGAGCGCCGAGATCGGGTTGCGCACCGGACGGCCGCTGGCGTCGGGCGCGCGAGGTAGCAGCCAACGGGCGATCTGCCAGTCGCCGCGGATCCAACGGTGACGGCGGCTCACGTCGGCACTGAAGCGCGTCGGATAGCTCTCGTGAAGTTGGATGTCAGTGACAAGCGCCGCCCGCGCGTAGCAGCCTTCCAGGAGGTCGTGGCTGAGGATCAGATTCTCGGGGAAGCGGCTGCCAAGCGCGCGCTCGAAGGCGTCCACGTCGTAGATGCCCTTGCCGGTGAAAGACCCCTCGCGGAAGACGTCCTGGTACACGTCGGAGACGGCGCGCGTGTAGGGGTCAATGCCCGGCTCGCCGCCGAAGAGGCGGTCGAACCATGAGCGGCTGACATTCGCCATCGTCGCCGAGAGGCGCGGTTGCAGGATGCCGTAGCCCTCGCAGATGTGCCCCTTAGCCTCGTCGTAGCGCGGCCGGTTGAGCGGGTGGCTGAGCGTGCCGACGAGGAGGCGGGCGGCGTCGCGAGGGAGCTGCGTGTCGGTGTCGAGCGTGATCACGTACTTGACGGTTGGCAGCACCGACCGCTCGCCGACGATCAGCGAGAAGCGGCCGTCCTCGGCGCCGCGCAAGAGGGCGTTGAGGTCGCTCAGCTTCCCGCGCTTGCGTTCGTAGCCCATCCAGACGCGCTCTTGGGGGTTCCAGCGGCGCGGCCGGTGGAGGAGGAAGAAGGCGTCGTCGCGGTTGTCCTGGTACTTGCGGTTGAGCGCCTCGATGCCCTCGCGCGCCAGACGAAGCAACTCCTCGTCCTCCGGCATCACCTCGGCCGGCGCGTCACGGAAGTCCGTAAGCAGTCCGAAGTGGAGGCTGGAGTCGTGGTTCGCCAGGAAGCGTACCTCCAGCGCCTCCAATAAACCCTCGACGCCCTCTGGGTCGGTGAGAAGGGTAGGCACGACGACGAGCGTACGCCGGTCGGACGGTATCCCCTGCGAGAAGTCGAGCCGGGGCAGCGTATCGGGCCTGACGAGAAGCGTTGCCAGCCAGTTTACAGCCGCGACGCCGAGCGAACTGGCGCAGAGGAGAACGAGCGCGCCGAGTGGCAACAGACCCCAGCCTCCGACGCCGAAAGCGATCGCCTGTACCATCACGCCGAGCGTCACGGTCGCGGCGATCAGCCATATCGAGCCGAGGTAGAAGAGGAGCGGCATGCGGCCCGCCGCTCGCCGGAGTCGCTCGGAGGGCGAGAGGCGGACCTGGGCGGCGCGCTCGAAGAGCGGCACACCCCGGTCGATCAGGTAGTAGCCGACGTGAGCTTTCCGGTCCTGGGCACCGGCCTGCGTCTGTGCGGCCGCAGCCAGGTCCACTGCCTTCTGAGCCACCTCCCGCTCCGAGAGGCCGCCCCGACGGGCCGTGCGCTCGACGACGTGCCGGTAGCGGTCGCGCGTGGCGAAGTTCATCTGGCCGTAGATGCCGGCCGGGTCGTTGCGGAGCGTGTCCTCGACGACGCTCATCGTCTCGACGAACTCGCGCCAGTCGGTCGCGTCGAGGAAGCGGAGGCTGCCGATGCTGTTGCTGATCGAAACCTGGTCCTCCGCCTGCTGCTGGCCCTCAAGCTGGGTCAGTCGCTCGATCGTCAGGCTCATCTCGGTGAGCCGCTGCTCCAGCCAGGTGAGCGGCATGGCCTGCGCGGGCCCCTGCCCCTGGAGCCGGCGCACGAGTTCGGCTACGAAGGCGCTGGACATCTGCGGGTCCGACCGCGCCATGTCCGCGAGCGTCAGGATCAGGCTCGTCGGCTCCCTCTCCGTCACCTCGATCATCCGGTCGGCCCAGTGGTTCGCCTGGCTGCGCGCGAGCCGGTCGGCAGAGACGCGTGCCGCGATGCGGCGGAGGTTGTTGATCAGCGCCAGGCGCAGCATGATCGGGATCGCCCAAAGCTCGCCAAGCTTCAGCGGCCTGATGGTCTGGTAGGCGTGGACGAAGGCGCTCAAGCTGCCCGCGTCGACGCGGCCGTCGCCGTGGGAGACAAGCTCTAGCGCGATGTCGTAGACGACGGGGTAGCCGGCCGAGGGGCCGCTGAGCAGGCGGGGGAGCTCCTGGCTGTAGCCCTTGGGCAGGTGGCCGCGGGCTGCCCGTATTTGCTCCTCGATGAGGTAGAAGTTATCGCGCAGCCACTCCGTGGCCGGAGTGACACGAAGCTCGCCTTCCCCCTCGTCCGTGACGAGGCGGTAGGCATTGAGGAGGACGGACTCGTTCTCGCTGAGCTGCGGGAGCAGAAGGTCCGGACCCCGCTTCTCATCAACGGCATGCTTCGCCGCGAGCGCCCTCGCGTGCTCCTTGAGCTGCTCGAGGCTGAGCAGCTCGGCGCGCAGCGGCTGATCGTCGGCGCCGCCTGCGGGCTCGACCTCGTGCCCGTGGCGGCGGCCCCAGATGGCGCGGATGGCGCCGCGAGAGCTCCTGCTGCCGGTGTTCAAGCCAGTCCGTCCTCTCTGACCTTGGCGAACCCGCGATTGCATAGTGACGCGCAGTCCAGCGAGCCGCAAGACGCAGCGGCCGTCCCTTGCTTCTTTTCGGCGTCTGGAAGGCGCGCTTGGGGTCGCCCTTCCAGTTCAAGGTGGAGCTGGAAGGGTGGATCTGGCCGGCCGGCCTCACTTCGGGATGAAGCACGTGCGGGCGCACATGGCGACGTACCTGAGACCCGCCCGTGACTACGGTACCATATTGCATGTTGGTCCTGCAGCCATGGCGGGCAGGTCTGACCGGTGACCTTTTGCCTGGCAAGCAGAGCGTCACCCAAGGGGTGCAGGCTCTCGCTGGCCCCCACCGATGTCGCTGCCTCGTCTCGGCTGGCGTGACCGCTGGTGCGGCAAAAACAGCAAGGCTCGGTCCTACGGCCTACCAAACGGTCCCCGAGTCGGCCTGCGGCGCAGTTGGCACACGCGGGCTCGGCGCCGCGTCGGCTCCTCTTCAGCCAATAACGGTCAGGCAAACGCAGCCCCACCTGATGTCGCTCGCCAGCAAACCAGAACCCTGGGTCTTCCCAATGACAAGAGGCCACCTGAACCCAATTCTGCCGGTCTGAATACCCTTCAGGCCACCCAGACCAGCGAGTGCCGTGACTAGACCCTAGGAGTTCCAATCCCCCGCCTCTGGCGGGTACTTGGCTTGGCCACACGCTCCGACGGAGGCCGCTACTTTGTCGTCACTCGCTCCTTGCTGCGGCCCAACGTACCGCTGTCTACGAGCGAGGACAAGTCCGCTGCTATCGGCTAGGAACTGCCCACACGGAATGTCACTTTCGCTGACGCCGTACAGTGAAGGTGTTCGTCCTATGAATCACTGTGCTAACATGGCCCGTTGCGATGAGGTCGGCATCGGCCGCATGCCACCGGGCGGCCAAGGGAGAAACCGAGAAAGAGAGGCGAGTCATGGCACCGTCACAAGGAAAAGACGGCAGGCTCTTTCGACAGCGGCTGTCGCGGAGGCGGTTGTTGGTGACGGGCGCTGCCGCTGCCATCGGCGCGGTCGGCGTCGGAGTGGCCGCATGCTCCGAGGAAGCCAAGGATCAAGCGAAAGGGGCCAAGCAGCAAGAGGGCTTCCCCGCTCCCTCCGGCGCGTCCACTCCTGCTCCCACTGCAGAAACGCCACCGGCGACTCCCGACGCTGCGGCAGGCACACTGATGATGGGCGCCGGTCTGGGCGGTAATGCCGAGGGTATCGCCGAGGTCGCTCCGGGCACGCTCTTCTTCCCGTACTTCGGAAACGTCATCGCCCTCCTCACGGACGAAGGCATCTTGCTCGTCGATACGTCGCTCGCCGCCAACGGGGGTCAGATCGTCCAGGAGCTGCGAAAGCGCACGGACTTGCCTGTCCGCAGCATCATCTACACTCACGGCCACATCGACCACGTCACCGGCGTCGACGCCTTCCTCAGCGACGCGGCCGCGCGCGGCGACCCCCGGCCGTCCATTATCGGGCACAAGCGCATCGCCGACCGCTTCCGCCGCTATGAACGAATGGCTGGTTGGACGCGCTTCATCAATTCCATCCAGTTCGGCGCACCCATTGAGCCGGGCGCGCCACCGCCTCCTACGCCGGTGTTCGCTTATCCCGACGTCACATATGACGACCGGACCACCGTCGAGCTCGGGGGCGAGTCTTTCGAGCTGATACACGGCATGGGCGAGACCGACGATCATACCTGGGTGTGGGCTCCCGACCGCAACCTCGTCTGCGCCGGCGACTTCTTTATCTGGGCATGTCCCAATGTCGGCAACCCCTGGAAGGTACAGCGCTACGCCGAGGGGTGGGCCGACGGCCTGGAAGCGATTGCGGCCCTACATCCGGCGATGCTCCTTCCCGGCCACGGCCCCGTGATCGAGGGCGAGGAGGCGGTGCAGACCGCCTGTGTCGATACGGCCCGCTACCTTCGCTCGATTGCCGAGCAGGTCATCGAGCGGATGAACCAGGGACAGTGGCTGGAGCAGATCCTACGTGAGGTCGAGCCTCCGGCTGATCTGACTCAAAAACCGTACCTACAGCCGGTCTACGGCCATCCCAAGTTCATCGTTCAAGGCGTCTGGAGGCAATACGGGGGCTGGTACGACGGCAATCCCGCCGATTTCTTCCCGGCGCCGACCGCGGACCAGGCCGTCGAGATCGTGACGCTGGCAAGCGCGAGCGCTCTTCTTTCTCGCGCCCGCGACCTGCAGACGGTGGGCGACCTGGCGCTCGCCTGCCATCTCGTCGACTGGGTGTGCGAGGCGGAGCCCTCCAATGCCGAGGCCTGGCGTCTTCGGCGCGGCCTCTACCAGGCGCGCAGCGAGCGTGAGGTAAACATGATGTCTCGCAACACCTTCAAAGGGGCCGCCAACGAGGCGGAAGAGCATCTGAGCTGAAGCGGCAGGTTAGCCCGGGACGGGCCGCCGAGAGAAGCGGAGTAGCTGGGGGTGACAAGTCCTACGGTGAGATTAGATTTCTGGTACCGCCAACAGTAGTCATTCATGACTCCGGCGGTGGTGCCCAGAAGGCGCGCCTACCCCTCGTGCTCGCAAATAACGATGGAGTTTCGCCGCCGCACAAGGCCTGGCGATCGTCCTCGCTGGGGCCGCGAACTGGACGGTCTGTGCCGGTCGCGGCCGTCGTAGTTCTGTTGGAGTCACTGCGCCTGGACCGGCATCATTCACCTTCGCCGGCGTAGACGGGTTCCCCCACCCCCTTACAGCCGATGACCTTGCCCGGTGTGGACTCGAAGTTGACCGGCTCGCCGAACTCCACCCACCTGCCGTTCTCCACCCTGATGTCGATTTCCATCTCACAGGGGCGGTGGTCGGTAGGGCTGAAGTTCACCGGCATCCGACAGGTGGGGCAACAGTAGTCGCGGATGGCCTCGGCGCCCTCGACCAGGCTCTCCCGGGTCAAGTCGCGGCCCCCGTTCTCCAGCGCCTTCACCATCATCTCGGCAATGAACTCGCCGTAGAGGGTGAAGTTGCTCACCGGGACGCCCTGGCCGAACTTCTCCATGACCTCGTAGTGGAACTGGATGGCAGGGTCGTCCGTGTTGTAGACTTGCCTGCCGAAGAGGACGCTGACCACGCCCTCCGCGTTTTCGGGCCCGGCCAACTGGATGAAGATGTCGGTGATGACGACGCCCGTTACCACTATCGGCACGTCCCAGTTGAGGACCTCGCGGGCTGTCTTGACCAGACCGGCGGCCGGCGGCGGGACGGCGTAGGCGACGATGACGTCCGGATTGGCCGCCTTCAACCGCTGCGTCTGGGCGGTGACGTCCCACTGGGTGGACTCGTAGGTCTCCTCGGCGACGACCTCGACGTCGCTGCCCTCCAGGCCCTTGAGGACTCCTGCCTTGCCGTCCATCCCGAAGGCATCGTTCTCGAGCAGGAAGGCCAGCTTCTTGCCATTGAAGTTCTCGGCTATGTACTTGCCGATCATTCTTCCCTCGGTATCGTAGTCGGGATTGCCGCCGAAACGGGTCCTCGCCACTGGGTCGGTGAAGGCGACGGCACCGCCGCCAATGAACATGTCAGGGACGCCTTTCTCCTCCAGGTACTTGTAGACGGCGGCGTGGGTCAGGTCGCCGAGGCAGCCCACCATGGCGAAGACGCCGTCCTGCTCCACGAGCTTGCGGGTTACCTCCAGCGCGTCCGCCGGGTTGTAGTGGTCATCGCCAACGATGAACTTTATCTTGCGGCCGTGGACGCCCCCCTTGGAGTTGATGTACTCGAAGTAGGCGCGCATGCCGTCGGTGACGGGTGCGTAGGCCGACGCCGGTGTCTGGCTCAAGGGGAAGTGGGCCCCAAGCAGGATCTCTGTTTCCGTGACGCCCGGAACTTTCTCGGCGACCGGCGTCTCGGCGCCCGCCGGCCGGGTCGCTGCCGGCGTCTCAGTGACCTTCTCCTCACCGCAGCTCAACGGGAGGAGACCGCCGAGGAGTATCAGTGCGAGAAGAAATCCGTATCGGAATCTTGGCAACATCGCCACACACCCCCCTTGCCTGCGCCGCTCAGAGACCTATCCCCCCGCTCCACGCAGGACGCGGCTTAGTGTAGCCTGTCCTTTTCTACATTGCCATAGGGTGCAGGCCAGCCAGCCGATGCCTTCGCCGCACAATCCGTGCCGCCGGAAGCGGCGTCTAGGGGATCAGCAACACCCGTCCAAAGGCCTCGTGGCTCCCGATTTGGGGATGAGCCGCTGCCGCCTCAACGGTGGGCCTGCGCTGTGGCATGAGGGGATAGCGGTTATGCGGTGAAACTGGGTTTGTGGTACCCCCAATAGTCGTCATTTGTGGCTCTGCCTTAAACTGACTCTAGGCCCAGGTGCGACCTGGAGAACGACTGAGACATCGGTGTGTTGATCGGTGCAATTGTGGCACAATGGTGCCGGTCGCCACAGAAGGGCAGCAGGAGGGCAACCATGGACGGAAGCAACTACTGGCGGGATCTGGCCAGAAGGCGGCTTTCCCGGCGCAGGCTGCTGGGTGGCGCCATCGCGGCCGGAGCAGGCCTCATGGGCGCGTCGGTGGCCGGGTGCGGTGGAGGCAAGGAGGAGCCACAGCAGGCGTCGCCAGCGGCGGGCACACCTGGCCCTGTCATCGGGCGTCTGGTGCCTGCCACGAGCCGGGGCGGCACCGTAAGGTTCTTCTCTTGGGAAGCCCTCCCCCTGGACACCTTGGACCCTCACCAGACTCAGTTTGGACCCCTCACCAGTATGATGGGCGCTGTCTTCAGCAAGGTGCTCCTCTACCAGAACGTCTACGAAAGCATCATCGAGCCCGATCTCGCCCAGTCCTTGCCTGAGCAGCCCGATGACCTAACCTACGTCATCAAGATCTGGCCCAACGCCACCTTCCACGACACCCCGGAGATCCGCAGCAACCTCCGAGAGATAGCACCGAATCTCCCGGGCCGCCAGTTGACCGCTGAGGACATCAAGTACTCCATTGAGCGGCAGCTCAACGAGGACAGCCCCAAGAGCGCCCTCTACTATCGCAAGAGCCACTGGGAGACAGTCGACAAGATCGAGGTTGTAGACCCCTTGACGTTGAGGTTCACGACTAAGCGTCCCACCGGGCCGTTCATTCACTTCCTCGCCGACAGCTACGCCTTCGTGATAGGGAAGGAGCTGGTGGACCCCGAGAAGGACGAGATGAACGCCATTGAGCGCCTGGTGGGCACCGGGCCTTTCCTAATGGAGGAGTTTACTCCCCTTAAGGTATCGAGGGGCCGACGGAACCCCAACTGGTTCGGAAAGGACCTGAAGGCGGACCTGGGACTTACCGACCGGCCTATACTCGATGGCTACGACGCGTTCTTTGTGAACTCTGACGTCACGGCCTGCGAACTCGCCTTTCGAAGCAAACAAGTCGATGAGTTTTACGCCGACGATCCAAAGACCCTGGAGCGTGTGGCCAGGGAAGTGGGGTTGACTGTCGACGAGAGCCTGGGCAGTGGACTCATACACAGTCGTTTCCTGGTCGCTGACTCGCCGGCGGCAAAGACTCCCTTCAAGGACCTGAGACTGCGCAAGGCCATCCACCTGGCCGTGGACCGCAGCGTCATGGCCCAGCAGATGTTGATGGGAGGGGGCTACCCCTGCGGGCCGGTGCCCGCAGCCAACGAAAAGTGGGCCTTTTCAGCGGAGGAACTTGCCAGAAAGCCCGGCTATCGCTTTGGCGCCCAGGAACGGGAAGAGGACCTGCGTGAGGCAAAGCGCCTTTGGGAGGCCGGCGGCGGCTCATCTGTCGGCCGCGTCACCCTGTCCTACGCAGGCATTCCCGAGTACATCAAGGCGTTCTTCCCTCAGTTGCAGGCCAAGCTCAGAGAGACCCTTGGCTTGGAGATTGAAGGTGACCTGGATCCGACCGGGTACACCAAGCTCGCCCAGGGGCTGCTAAACAAGAGCATAGTCATGACCTTCGGCTTCGACAACGGCTGGAATGACCTGGACGACTACGTCTACCCTTTCTTCCACAGCAAGGGTCCGAAGAACTCCTTCATGCTCTCCGATCCGGAACTCGACCGCATGCTGGAGGCGGAGAGGGGCGAGATGGAGTACGAGCGTCGCCGCCAGCTAGGCTTTGAGATTCAGGACTATCTCCTGGACAAGGTCATGCCAATGGCCGTGTGGGTGTCGACGATCAACCGCACCGTGGAATGGTCCTACCACAAGAACGTCCCCTTCACACCCTGGCACGACGCGGGCTTCCACCGGGCCGACGAGTGGCTGAACACGTCGGACCCCACTTGGCAGGGGAGGCCTGCCTAGCCGGCCAAGAGCGGCGTTGATTCGGAGAAGCTCGGCTTCAGGCTCCTCTTAGTACGTGCCGTACTTGTCCCTGGCGTCTGCCAGGGCCACAAGATTCGCTTCGGGCGTTCCTATCCCCAGCTCGCAGCCGGATGAGAGAGCAAAGCTGCATTTGCCTTTGGCGATCTCCATGCTGGCCTTCACCATCGCGTCCACCTCGTCGGGGCTGCCCAGAAGAAGGGTCCGCGTGTGGTCTATGCCCGCCGCGATGGCATAGCGGTCGCCGAACCTGGTGACAGCGTCTTCCAAGGAGTATTCCGACCCAGGCCACCAGAACTGAAGCTCATCGAGCGCATCGCCGAATGTCTGCGTTACAAAGTCGAGATCCGGTCTCGGGCCGCAAAAGTGGGTCGTAACCGGCACATCGCGACCCACCCGCTCTTTCACCCTCCACAGAGCCTCCAGCTCCAGGCGCGCTATCTCTTCCTTGTACTCCGGCGGTGCCAGATCCCTGTCCAGGCTGGCGAAGCCCCAGTTGATGTTCGTTAGCCTATCCTTCCAGGGCTCGAGGCTGCCCGCGATGAAGTCCACGGTCCAGTCCATCATCACTCGCTTTATGGCCCCGAAAACGGCCTCCGGAAAGAGGATCAGGTCTCGCAAGGCCTCCTTCACTCCCATCAAGAGGGCGAGGTTGGACACCGGTCCATATCCCCCCTGCCTGAACGCCACCTTGTCGCCGATCTCATCGGAGACGATGGCAGCCGCCTTACGTAGTACCCCGGCCCTTTTCCCCGAAAAAGGATCGCGGTATTCGAGCTCCTCGTAGACCTTTGGGTCCGGCCTCCTACGGTCGGCGACCGTCTTCTTCGGGTATATCAAGTTGTCGGTGATGTACACCTCCACCCCAAAGGGCTCGAACGCCCACCACAGGTCGGTGTTCACTACACATACGTCCGCCTTGTAGTTCTGCACGTACCTGATGTGACCAAGCGCTATCTTCTCCGGATCGAGGGCGAACTGGTGCATGGAAACGCCGGACTGAGCCAGAGCCAGGTCAACCGACCAGTGCAGCAGCGGCACCTTGTCGGGCTTCTCTCCGCGCAGAAAGCACAGGAACCTTTCTTTCCCCGTCATCTCAGCCATCAGACCCCCTCCTTCAACTCGCGGAGCAATCGATTCGCCTCCTCGACCGCCTGCGGGGCGTTAGGCGCCCAGCCATCGGCCTCAATGACCTGCGCCCACCTCTCCGAGGTGACGGCGCCGCCAACGAGCACCTTCAGCTTGTCCTTCAGGCCTGTTGCCTGTAGCGCCCCTATCGTCATCTGTTGCAGGGGGAGACAGGCGATGATCATGCTGGCCAGGGCGACAATGTCCGGCTTCTCCCTCTCTACCGCTTCGACGACCTTGTCGGGGAAGACTATCTCCCCCAAATCGACGACCTCAAACCCATCGGCCATGAGCAGAAGTCTGATGATGTCCTTGCCCAGGTAGTGAGAGGAGCCCAACGTGCCAATGACCACCTTGCCCTTCGGGGGCACCCCCGCACTTGTCAGTTCGAACCCCGTCTCGAAGATCGTGGCCGCGGCTGTCAGGTGGGCGATGCTGTACCTCCCCGCGTCATAGCGGTCCAAGGCCTCGAGGAACAAGGCCATCAGGGCTTTCGTGACCTCCTCCCTGGGTACGCCTGCCTCCAGGGCCTGCTTTATCGCCGCCTCGGCCTCAAAGTACTTGAAGGCGAAAAAACTCGCGGCGATGGCGCCAAGATGCTGTTCTATGTCCTCTTTCAAGTTCCAGACCTCCACTATTTCCCATGCGCGCGGCCAGTCTACACCGCGGCCCTCGCAGTGGGAAGCCGGCCTCACGGGCATGCTCGTCCCGCACGCCACACGAGCCGTCCCGGGTTCCCGAAGGCGCAGAAGTTCCGCGGGGCGCTGTAGACGGCACAGGCGTGTTACTCCCCCCTGGCGAGCGCCCTAGGAACAGCCTGGACAGATCACCCGTGTCGACGCCCGCAGCTACGGATGGAATATTGGCACCCCACAGAGTGTGGGTAGTGTCTCTTCCATTCGTAGCGCGGGCATCTTGCCCGCCGTTCGAGGCCCTACGGCATGAGCTTAGCCGTCGGCTTCCCACGCAGGCGGCGCAGACCCGCGCGGAGTGTCA
>Ga0315279_10003105_pt1 | contig 23740 bp, 18 predicted proteins | sample YL17G06_20_MG_FD_203694 | JGI IMG/M metagenome (GOLD analysis project Ga0315279, IMG submission 203694) | Sediment microbial communities from Yellowstone Lake, YNP, Wyoming, USA - YL17G06_20 | ecosystem: Environmental > Aquatic > Freshwater > Lake > Sediment | place: USA: Wyoming | collected...
AGGATGAAGATGGTTGCACCTGGTGCGGTGGACACGGTGGACGAAGTGGACACGGTGGACGAAGTGGACACCGTGGACGAAGTGGACTGAGTGGCCGCGGCCATGCTGTATTTTCGGAGCAGAGGACACAGAGAGCACAGAGAACAGAGATGAACTGGGTCCACGAGAAGTCCGAACCTTTTGTTCACTCTGTGTTCTCTGTGCCCTCTGTGGTGAATACTTCAGGCTAAGAGTGGCCGCAGCCATACGGTTTACAGCTTGGACTTCTTGGCCACGGCCGCGGCGGCTTCCCTGATACCGACGTTCACCATGCCCGTGTTCGCGTCGCGGTTAAGGAGCACCAGGAGTACGGCCGTGCCCGCGTCCACCACGGCCACTTTGCCTTCGCTGCCGGTGATAGTGAACTGCGAGAATTCGCCCATTTTGATGCGCTTCAGCGCGCCTTCCAGCGCGGCCAGGATGGATGAGGTCACGGCGCCGATGCCCGCCTCGTCCGCCTCGATGGCCAAGTCGCTGGCGGCCACGATGCCGTCGCGGTTGACCACCATGCTGCCGCGCACGCCCGCAGTCTTGTTCAGTTCGGCTAAAATCTGTCGCACGCTTGGCCGCTCCTTTTGAAACAGCTCTTGGCTCTTAGCTCTTGGCATTGGCCTGCGGCGTCGTGTCTGAAAGCCAAGAGCCAGGAGCTCTCAATCCTAATGCCGCTGGAGAACGGTCGAGGCGAAATCGCGGATGCTCTTCTCCAACAACCCCATCTTGACGCCGGGCTGAGCGAAGACCGCCAGGATCATCTCCTCGACCCGTACAATATGGATGTTCCCGCCGCTGCCTTCGACCAAGCCCTCCTCAAAGAGGCCCACTGTGAGCTTGGCCGCGTTGCCGCTGGTGGCGCGGTAGATGTTGGTAATGAGCGCTCCGGCAAGAGCTTCATCCAGGGATGCAACCAGGCTGGCCGCGACGACCAGCCCGTACTGGTCCACCAGTACTACGCCGGTGACGCCGTTGACCCCACGGATGCCGGAGAGGCCTTCGTTCAGCGCCCTGTCACGCTGGCCGGATTGGGCAATCCGGTGTATGGTGGTCTTGCGAACTCCTTCACCCGGACCCGGCTCCACGAATCTGCGGATTGTGGTCCGGCCCGCGTCCGAAGCTCGGGCCGCCTCCAGCGTGGTCTTCTTTTCAGCCGGCTGTCCGGCGGCTTCCTTGGACTTCTTAAGCAGTTCCAGTATGGCTTCATCGCCGGGGGCGAAGTAGAGGATCGCTTCCAGTTGCTTGACTGCATCCGCCGGGCGGCCAAGTTCCATATATACTTGAGCCAGCAGTTTCAGCGCGAGGTAGTTGTATTTGTCAAGCTCAACCGATTTCTCCAACTGCGCCACCGAGTTGTTCCATTCCTTCTTCTCGACCAAGATCTGGCCCAGCACCAGGTAGGTGCCGCCGTACTTGGGGAAGGCCTTGATGCCTTTCTGGCAAGTCGCGAGGGTCTGATCCACCTGCCCGTCGACCTTATACAGTTCCGCCAGCCGCGCGTACAGGATGGGATTGGGGTGCGTTTGAATCTTGTCAATCAAGCGCTTCTTTTCGCCTTGGCGCTCGGTTTTCTCGGCCTCGGCCTGGAGGCGGACGATCTCGGGGTGGTTGGGGAAACGCACCGCGCCCAGCCTCAACCGCTTGGCGGCTTCCTGAGTGTTTCCGGCCTCCCTGTAGGCATCCGCCAATTGCTTGTAGCCCTGCGGCGTTGGCCGCTGCTGCACCTGCGATTCCAGGGATCTGATCTTGTTGGTCTTGACCCACTGAGAGATGAAGTCAAAGAGGCCCATATGCGCCCGTTTCTCCGCCAAGGAACCGGCCGACACAATTCCCTGCTGCCCCTACCGCGCAAACCATCCCCTGCGACTGCTCGCGTTCGTATCGGCACTTTAACGGGCTTTGGTTTAGCCCGTTCCACAAGTCACGTCAAGCAGTTTTGAAAAAGCTCTTGGCTCTTGGCTCTTGGACACGACGCGGCAGGCCAGTGCCAAGAGCCAAGAGCTGAGAGCCAATTAGTGCTTATGCCGGCTGAGGGGAGGGCGAGTTGCCGAGGGCCTGGCCGGTCTCGTCCTGTTTGGGAATGGGCTTCTTGGCGGACGGCAGTAAACGCGTGGCCACTTGTCTCGCGGGAATCCTCCGCCCGACTTTGCCGGTCTTCATAACGGTATCGAGCTCGTCGCCGCTGAGCACCTCATGCTCCATCAGGGCCTTGGCCACCGTCTCGATCTGCTCGCGGTGCTGCTGCAGGAGTTCATCGCCCTCGCGATAGCACTGGTCCACGATGCGGCGCACTTCCTCGTCAATCTGGATGGCAGTGGCGTCGGAATGGGCCTGGCGGTGGCCCAGTTCGCGGCCGAGGAAGACGGATTCGTCGTCCTCCGCGTACTTGATGGGGCCGAGTTTCTCGGACATGCCCCATTCGCACACCATCTTGCGGACGAGCTGCGTGGCCTGCTCGATATCGCTCTTGGCGCCGGTGGTAATGTCTCCGGTGAACATCTGCTCGGCGATGCGTCCGCCGTACATGACCTTGATGCGGCCCAGCAGCTGCTTGCGGCTGAGGCTGTAGACGTCCTTATCAGGCACGGCAATAGTCAGCCCCAGGGCGCGCCCGCGCGGGATGATGGTCACTTTCGAAGGCTTGTCGCACTCGGGCAGCAGATAGCCCAGAATGGCGTGTCCGGTTTCATGGTAGGCGGTCACCCAACGCTCCGCCTCTTCCATCACGCGGCTTTTCTTCTCGCGGCCCCAGGCGACTTTATCGCGGGCTTCGTCCAGGTCGGACATGTCCACGGCGTCCTTGTCCCTCATCACGGCCAAGAGCGCCGCCTCGTTGATGATATTCTCCAGGTCCGCGCCGCTGGAACCCGGGGTGGTCTTGGCCAACTGCGCCAGGTCCGCGTCGGGCGAAAGCTTGACCTTCTTGACGTGGACGCGCAGGATTTCCTCGCGCCCCTTCACGTCGGGCAGATCCACGTACACATGGCGGTCGAAGCGCCCTGGGCGCAGGAGCGCCGGATCGAGCACGTCGGGACGGTTGGTGGCCGCCATGACGATGATCTTGTCGTCGGACTCCATCCCGTCCATTTGCACCAGGATTTCATTGAGCGTCTGCTCGCGCTCGTCATGTCCGCCGCCGATGCCGGTGCCGCGCCGCCGCCCGACCGCGTCAATCTCGTCCAGGAAGATGATGCAGGGGCTGCTCTCGCGCGCCTGCTGGAACAAGTCGCGCACCCGCGAGGCGCCCACCCCCACGAACATCTCGACGAAGTCCGACCCGGAGATGCTGAAGAATGGCACATCGGCTTCGCCCGCGATGGACTTGGCCAGCAGCGTCTTGCCGGTGCCCGGGGAGCCAACCAACAGCAGGCCCTTGGGGATGCGTCCCCCAAGGCGCTGGAATCTCTTGGGATTTTTCAGGAAGCCGACGATTTCCTCCACCTCCGCCTTGGCCTCGTCCACGCCGGCCACATCCTTGAAGGTCTTCTTGCACTTGTCCTTGGTTATAAGCGTGGCGCGCGACTTGCCGAAAGACAATACGCCCCCGGGTCCGCCCGGCCCGCGCAGTTGCCGGAATACGAAGAAATAGATGACGAAGAAAACCAGCAGCCAGGGCAGCATGCCGATCATCAGCCGCGCCAGTTCGCTTTGCTGCTCCCATTTGATCTCCGCTACGCCTCCGCCTTCCTCCTTGGCAGCCATCAAATCCTTGTAGGCCGAGTCCGGCAAAGGATCGGGCAAGGTCACATGCACGGTCTTCTCGCTGGGAGTGCCGGCGCCGGCGTCGTATTCAGCGAAGAGGTCGCGGCCTTCTATGCGGACCACCTTGAAGTTTTTGGCTTTGAGTTTCGCCAGGAACTGGCCCCAGTCCATGTCCTTGGCGCGGCCCTGCGCGGTCTTCAGTCCGGCCACGACGGCCAGAACGATGCCCAGGAGTATGATAAGGAACAGGAATTTGCTGGATTTGAAGTCCACCCCCTTGGGGCGGTCCCGGCCGCCGGAGTCGCCGTTATCCTCGTCGCGCTTGGGGTCATCGTTGCTCCAGCGGCGCTTGCGCGGGTCTTTATCGTCGTTACTTGCCATCCATGCACCTTGCCATGCGCTCAAAGCGAAGCAGATACGGCATCCTCTAAATATACTCTAGCCTCTTTAAGGCCGGATGTCCATTGAATTAGGGATTTCGTCATGGAACCGCGGATGGACACGGATGGACGAGATGGACGAGATGGACGCAGATGGACGCAGATGGGGGAGTTGTCATTTGTCCTTTGTCATTTGTCAGTTGCCTGTTGCCACCGTAGATGTTTCGTAGCCGGCAGCAAATGACCGACGGCCAATGACGAATGACTAATGACAGGTGCCCAAGGCCCAAAGCCCGAAGTCGGTTCCACTTGTCACTTGTGACTTTGGCTGTAATCTGCGAAGCGAACTCTTGCCTGAAAAGGAAGCAGATGCGTTGCCCCTTCTGCCGCATTGATAACGATAAGGTCGTGGACAGCCGCTCCGGCGAGGACGGCGCGACTATCCGCCGCCGCCGCAAGTGCCTGGCTTGCGAACGCCGCTTCACCACCTATGAACGCGTCGAGGAAACGCCGCTCCGCGTCATCAAGAAGGATGGCCGCCGCGTGCCCTACGAACGCGAGAAGATCAGGCGGGGCATCGAGAAAGCCTGCTGGAACCTGAGTGTTGCCATCGAGCAGGTGGACAAGATCGTCTCGGCGGTGGAAAGTGAGGCGTTCGAGAGATACGACCGCGAAGTGCCCTCGAACTACCTGGGCGAACTGGTGATGCGCGAACTGCGCAAGATAAACCAAGTCGCTTATGTGCGCTTCGCCTCGGTCTACAAGGAGTTCAAGGACGTCAGCGAATTCATGGAAGTGCTGGAAGAATTCATGAAAGGGCGCGGCGATCGCGGTGTCGCCGAAGCCACTTCGAACTCGAAACTCGAAGCTCGAAATCCGAAACCCGAAGGAAAAGGAAAAGTGTAGAACAGGCAACCGTACAGTGTCCGAGCCGCGCGCGTCAGCAAGCGGAAGGATGGTACGAATGGGAAAAATGGGAAGAATGTGAAGAATGGGAAGAATGAAGTCCGAGCCGCGCGCGTAAGCAAGCGGCAACCACCGCTCCCTTGCGGCCGCGGCTCGGACTAAACGGTGACCGAGTTTCGAGTTTCGACTGAGCAGGGCGGGATTAAGACAGGCTAAACAGAGATATGAATCAACCGGAAGCGGTCCGCAAACACGATGGGCGTGTGGTGGCTTACGACGCAGTCAAACTCGCGGCTTCGATCGCCCACGCCGCGGACGCGTCCAACGCCGGCCTTCCGGCCTCGGCGATAAAACTGCTGGCGCAGGAAATCGCGCAGGCTGCCGGTTCTTGCCTGGTTACGGAAGGCCGCCTGGTGCCGGCCAGCGCGGACATCCGCGTCGTGGTGAGCCGGTTGCTGCTAAGAATCCACTACGGGCACGTGGCGAACTGTTATGCAGACTACTCGCGCGCCGCTTCCAGCCTGCTCTGGGGCCTCCGCGTGGCCGAGCCTGGCGCGCCCGGCGGCAGCAGCGCCGGTTCGCCCTGGGACCGGCGGCGGCTCATGGAATCGCTGCGCGCGGCGGGCGTGGCGCGCGACCCGGCGGGCGAAGTGGGGCGCGAGGTCGAGCGGCGAGTGGTGGCGCTCGCGCAGGACCGCGTCTCGCCGGCCTTGATCCACGCTCTGACGGCCTTGGTTCTTGCGCAGCGGGCGCTGGACATCAAAGCCTACTCGGCGCGCCGCATCGCCTACGCCTTGCCCGTGCACGTGCCGCGGTTCGACCCGGTTGCGGCCGAGGAAACGCCCCTTCCACGGGATGGTCCGGCGCTGGAGGCCTTCTGGCTCCAGACTGTTCATTCCCATGAGGTGGTCCGGGCGGCCACGGAGAACCTGTTGTCTTTGGACCCCTATCCCAGCCGGCCCGCGGACGAGGGTTCCGGGGATGCGAGACTCAATTCCAGGTACCCAGTGCCTCCCCCATCCTTGAGAATCGGGACAGCATCCAATCCACCGGACTCGGTGCTTTCACCTTCGAGCTTTGGCCAGGAAAGCGGGTGCTGTTTCCATTTTCCGCTGGACCCGCTCCTGCCGACCATGGGCAGCGTGCTGCGCGACTGGTGCCTGTCCGCCACGCCCACAGTGTGGATGCGCGCGGACACGCCTGAACGGATCGCGGAACTGGCCCGCTATCTGGCGCTCCTCCCGGCCTCGCTTGTCCCTGTGCCTTCCTCGGGGGCGGCGCTGGAGGTGCTGCTGGCGCCGGCAAGCGAAGAAGCGAAACTTGAAGGCAGCGGCCTGAAAGCGCGGCGAGCCCTGCCCGTGACGCTGAACCTGGCCGGGCTGATGGTCCGCGAAGCGTTGCGTGATCAGTCGCGCGTGACGGTGCGCCTGGCCCAGCTTGCGGCCGTGGCGGCGCAGGCTCACCGCGAGCGCGAAGAGTACTTTGGACGCTCGCCAGTGCGGGGCCGGCAGTTGCCGTTGGCCATTGCAGGATTGTGGAACGCCTCGGCGTGGCTGAATGGGGAGAGCTTTGAGGGGCACCGCATCACGCGGCAACTGCGCACGCTCGCCGTGACGCTGGTTTCCATCGTCCACGGAGCTGTGGATACGTTGCGCGACGAGACGGGCATGGAACTGGCGCTGGTTGGCGGCGCGCCGGCGGAAGCGGCCCGCCAGTTGTGGCGGCGCGACCGCGAATTCCTGTTGCGCGACGGCGTCAGCCTGGACCCCTCGCGCACCTACGACGGCGGACCGAGCATGAAGCTGGCGCCCGCCGCCGAGGACCTGGCCGAGCGCATTGACTTTGCCAAGGCCATTGGCGTGGCCTTCGATGAGCCGGCGGCGGCGGTGGTGGAGGTGCCGCTGGGGGAGGAGCCGGAACAGGCCGCGTGGCGCGAGTTTCTGGCGGTCCTGGCCCAGGCCGGCGTGCCCCGCTTGCGCCTTGTGCCCGGCGGCGGAGTGCGTGCGCTGAAGACCTTTGCCCGCGCGGTGCGCTCGCACCTGGAAGGCTTCCCGCTCTTTGAGCAGCCGGAAGCGAGGAGGGAATGAAGAACGGTTTCAGGTTTCAAGTTTCAGGTTTCAAGTTCTCTGACTGCCGTGTCTAAGCTGAAACTTGAAACCATCAGTGGAGGGCTGGGAGCGTGAGTAACGGCAAAGTCAACGCTTGGAATTACGCGAACTGCCAGCCGGTGCGAGTGCGCTGGCGGAATCGGCGCATTACCCATTTTGAGTTCGCCCCCTCGGCGCCGGCGAACCAGTGGATCGCTCCGGCGCTCTGCGACTTGCAGGTGAACGGATATGCCGGCGTGGACTTCGCCCGGGACGAGGTGCCGCTTGACAGCATGCTGTTCGCGGCCAGCCAGCTTCACGCCGCCGGCTGCGCTTCGTTCTTCGTGACGCTCACCACCGATAAGTGGCCTGCGATCATGGCGCGGCTGAAAGCTTTCCGGAAGTCGCGGGGGCAAGCGCCGGAATTGCAGCGCGCGATAGCAGGTTGGCACATCGAAGGGCCGTTTCTTTCATCCGAGCCGGGCTTTTGCGGCGCCCACGACCCCAGCGTGATGTGCGACCCGAAGCCGGAACACATTGCTGAGCTGCGGGAAGCCACTGCGGGCGACCCGGTGCTCTTGACTCTCGCGCCGGAACGCCCCGGCGCGCTGGAAGCCGTCGCGCAGGCCACGTCCCTGGGCATCAAGGTCAGTCTGGGCCACACCAACGCCTCGGCGGATATAATCCGCCGCGCCGTGCAGGCCGGCGCTGTTTCCTTCACGCATCTGGCGAACGGCTGTACTCAGCAACTGGATCGTCACGACAACATTGTATGGCGCGTATTGAACACACCGGGGTTGCTGGTGGGGCTGATCCCCGACAAGATCCATGTCTCGCCGATGCTGTTCAGGATAATGCACCGCCAGCTCGACGCCGAGCGCATCTGGTACACCACTGACGCCGTCTCCCCCGCCGGCGCGCCGCCCGGCCGTTACACTGTTGGCCGGCTTGAGGTGGATGTGGGGCCGGACCAGATTGTGCGGCAGCCCGGCAAGACGAATTTCGCGGGCTCGGCGCTACGGCCCATCCAGGGCATCCTGCGCGCCACGGGGGTGCTGGGCACTTCCTGGCAGTCCGTCTGGGGCCATTTTTCGACCATCCCGCGGAAACTCATGGGCCTGAATGCGGAGTTGGGCGTCGGGAAGGAAGCCACCTTCTGCGTGCTGGAAACCAGTCCTGAAGGCGTGATCATCAGCGGGAAGCTGTACATTCAAGGCGAGCCGCACGAAATGACGGCCGTGCGGGCCTAGGGATTTTCGATTTTCGATTTTCGATTTTCGATTTAACAGCAACCGCGCAGGCGCAGAGAACTTTTTTAACCGCAGATGGACGCAGATGGACGCAGATGAACACAGATAGGATGAGAGGAACCAGTCCTCTGTCATTATCTGTGTTCATCTGATTCATCTGCATTTATCCGCGGTTTCATCATCTGCGTCCGGCGCGGTGAGAAAGCCGGGCTAGTCGCGCACGAGCAGCGAATAGCGATAGCTCAGCGCCTTTTCCTCACCCGGCTTGAGCACGAAGGTCCAGGTAAGCTCGTTGCGCGGGTTCACGGAGTAGGCGCCTTCCTCGCGCAGGGCCTTCTTCGGCTCGCCGTCGGCGTTGAGCAGTTCGCCCGAGAAACGGCGGCGGACCACCATGGTTACATCTTCCTTGCGGTGGTTGTTCACGGCCAGTTCGCCTTTGACCACCGTCTTTTGATAACGCTGTCCGCCGAGGAAGACCTTGTCGCGCTGGCCTGGCTCTTCGAGTTCTGTGTGGCGCTTGCGCAGGCTCAGCGCCTTGGTGACGCGCAGGCTGGTTTCCTCGCCGCTATTGACCCAGTTGGTCATCTGCTGGCCGTTGAAACGGTTGCTTGCAACCACCATCGCGGGCGCGGTCGTCATGGGGAACTTGAAAGGGTTCTTGAAGCGCACCGCGTCCCAGGCAGCGTCTTCGTATTTCTCCGGGTCCTGTTGGCGCCGGTAGTCGTCAATGTAGCGTCCGAATTCGTCGCGGATGTCCGGGATCAGATATTCGACGATGCGTTCGTACGGTGCTGATTCCCTGGCGATGGAGAGCGACAGCGAATCGCCTTCCTTGAGCGTTCTCGCGCCGAGGGACTGGTAGTGCAGGTCAACGCCCTCGCCAGCGGGGACAGCGCCCAGGCCAGCGCCGCCGGGGGCGGGCTCGTTGTACATCACCTCTTGCTGCCTTACTGCGTTCGACGTGATGGCTTGGCCTGGAGCGAAACGCTGGTTGAGTTGCTGAAAGAACGTTGACCAATTGGTGCGCAGGGACAGAGGCGAGGTAACATGGGCGAACTGCATGCTGGGGAAGCCGGAGATGAGCTGCATTTCCGCGCCTTCGATGCTCCCCAGTTCGTTCTTGATGACGGCCGCCTGCTCAATGCTGAGCGTCTTGGGGTCGGCGATGTCCACACGGTAACTGGGCGCCCAGGAAAGTCCTTTGGCAAGATAGGTGACGAACACAGTCGCCGGCTTCTCAAGTTCCTTTCCGGCGGTTACCAGCAGCACAGGCTCGCGGTGCTTGCCCGCGATCTCGTCCTTGGCTTCGACCTTCAAGTACGCGATGAGGGAAGAGTCTGCGAAGATGCGGCCATTCTCTGTCTGCAAGATAAGGAAGCGTGCCTGGGGCGCGGTGGGCGGTGGAGTGCCGTACCTGTCCGAGCAGTAATAGTAACGCGGCGGTTCGAAGGAGCGGCTCCAGGCCGTTTCGTCTTTCGGTGCGGCCACGGCTTCGACCTTCCCTGTGGCCGGAGGTATCTGGCCGTCGCGGAAATGGATGGTCACCTGCTTGCCTGCCAGTCCATTCTGAAAATCAACGTTTGCCCCTGCCCGAAGGGGATCGGACACCTCGCGCATGGTCGCGCGCGTCTCGATCGGCACGCTGCTCTCCACCCACCACGTCCCGTGTACAGGCTCCGGGGCGTCGTCAATTCGGTACGTGCCCGCACCGGGAAGTTTGACTTCACGCCGCACCACCGCCAGGCCGTTCTTGAACAGGCCGACGGATACGATGTTGCTCTTGACCGCGGTCTCTTCCGCAGCGCCTGCCAGTCCCAGACTGGCGCACACGCACAGTAGCCAGATGCCTGCCTGTTTCATTTGCCGCCTCCCTTTCGTTTCATCTCTGCCTATTCAATCCTACACGATTAGACTGAGCCGGGGCGTAACATGATTGTAAAAGGATTGTAAGACTATTGTAACCCTTCGGTCCGAACCGCGACCGCAAGGCAACCCCGACGGGTCAGGGCTTGCTAACGATTAACTCGCCACCTACCATGCAATATCTACTAGCTACCACCTACTATCTACAGTCGTCCTATCCCTTCTCCAAGAACTTCCGTATCTCCGGCGTGGGCTGCTCCTCGAAGATATGTTCCGGCGTGCCTTGGGCGGCAATCACCCCGCCGGCCATGAAGACCACGCGGTCGGCGATGTCGCGGGCGAAGTCCATGTCGTGGGTCACCACCATCATGGTCATGCCTTCGGCGGCAAGTTCACGGATGACTTTGAGCACTTCCTTGGTCATGACGGGGTCGAGGGCCGAGGTGAGTTCGTCGCACAGCAGCACGTCAGGCTCCATGGCCAGAGCGCGGGCGATGGCGGCGCGCTGCTGCTGGCCGCCGGAGAGCGTGGCCGGGTCGCAGGGGTGCTTCTCCCACAGTCCGACCTTGCGCAGCATTTTCTCGGCGATGGCCTGAGCCTGCTCCTTGTCTTGCGCCAAGACGCAGCGCGGGCCGCACATGACGTTCTCCAGCACGGTGAGATGTGGAAAGAGATTGAAGCGCTGAAAGATCATGCCCACATGGCGGCGCAGTGTCCGCGCCTGCGCCTGTTCCTCGCGCGTGAAATGTTCGCGCTCCGGATGTCCTTCGCTGACGAGCTGGCCTTTCAGGAGCACACGGCCGGCCTGATATCGTTCAAGAAGGTTGAGACAGCGCAGGAACGTGGACTTGCCGCAGCCGTTCGGGCCGATGATGGCGAGCACCTCGGCTTTGTTAACGGCCAGGCCAATACCACTGAGCACCTGTTTTGGCCCGAAGCTCTTGTGGATGCCTTCGGCCTCGAGGATGGGCGTCTCAGCAGGTTGTGTTGACGCATTCTGGTTCACAGCACTCGCTCTTTTACTTTTTCGTAACCGTTCAGTGGGTGGAGGCGCACGAACACGGACGAACACGGACCAACACGGACCAACACGGACTGAACTCTCCCCGCCACGGCGACGCTGAACGGTTACACTTTTTCCTTTTTACTTTTTCCTTTTTACTTCGTCAGTGTCCATGCACCTGGTCCACGTGCAGTTCGTGGGCGCCCTGGACCTTGAGACGCTTTTCGAGGTACTTGCCCAGCGCATAGCACAGCAGCGACATAATCAGGTACAAGACCGCCGCGGCGACCATCATCTGTGCCGTGGTGCCGCGTTCCTTGCCGATGGACTTGGCGCGCTCGAGCAGTTCCGGCACTCCAATGACGCTGACCAGGCAACTGTCCTTGAGCATGGCGATGAGGTCGTTGATGAGCGGGGGGACGACGATGCGCAAGGCTTGCGGCAGGACGATGAGATAGAAGGCCTGCCGTTCGCTCATGCCAATGGACAACGCGGCTTCGCGCTGTCCCTTGTCCACGGCCTCGAGACCCGCGCGGATGATCTCCGCCTCGTAGGCGGCGTAATTGCCAGCCAGACAGAGGATGCCGGTGGTGAACGGCTGCAAGGTGAGCAGCGAGGTCTGGAGTTGCTGGCCCAACTGTGCCAGCGAAAAGTAGACCAGATAGACCTGCACCAGGAGCGGCGTGCCGCGGATCACCTCGATGTAAGCCGCGGCGGGCCAGGAGAGCCAGCGGTGGCGCGAGAGGCGCATCCAGCCCAGCAGCAGGCCGAAAGCCACGGCCAGCGGCATGCTGACGGCCGTCAGCAGCAGCGTGTTCTGGGCGGCGGAGAGCAGGGCCAGCAGCGCCAAGTCTGTAAGGAAAAAGTCAATAATGGTTGTTCAACTCCAGTCCAGAGGCGGTACCCTCTCCCCAGTGGGGAGAGGGTGGCGCTTTAACGCCGGGTGAGGGGGCTACGCCGCACCTCCCGCGCCCCCCCACCCCCCGCGTTCGCTGCGCTCACGTCGGCCCTCTCCCCACGGGGGAGAGGGCACTACCCACAGCCACGGCGATGCCCTCTTGGCCGTTTTGCTCCTCATTCTTTAGTTGCTTCGACGCCCACCTCTTTCTGCCGCTCATTCCAGATTTTCCATTTCCGGTAGATGGCCGCCAGTTCGCCGTTCTTCTTCATCAGGTCCAGGATGCGGTCCACTTCCGCCAGCAGGCGCACGTCTTCCTTGCGCACGGCCACGCCGTATTTGCCGGGGCTGAAGGTCTGCGGCACGTTATAAACTTTGGGGTTTGGCCCCGCGTAGTATTCCGCGATCATCTGTTCCTGCACGACGGCCGCGACGCGCCCGAGTTCCAAGTCCTTGTACGGCGTGCTGGAATCCTCGTAGGAGGTAAGCAGTTCGGGTGCGAACCCGGCGCGTTTGAGCACGTTGTTGGCTTCGGCGCCGCTGAGCGTGCCTATTTTCTGTCCCTTGAGGCCGTCGAGCGACTTGAACTTGTCCTTGTCCGCGGCGCGCACGGTCAGCATCTGTTCGTAGACGTAGTATGGCTTGGAGAAAGCCACGCGCTTCTGCCTCTCCGCGGTGATCTCGATCCCGTTCATCACCAGGTCGTTCCGCTTGGAAAGGAGAGCTTCGAGGAGCGCGTCCCAACTGCAACGGGCCATTTCGGGCTTGACGCCCAGGTGCGCCGCAAACTTGTCCATGATGTCTACCTCGAAACCAATGACCTGCTCGACGTTCTTGGGATCGAAAAATGCGAAGGGCGCGCCTCCGCTCGGGTCCGCGCCCCACTTCAGCACGCCCTCGCGCTTGATGCGGGACAAGGCATCTTGAGGACCTCCGAGGCTGAACTCGCCGCCGCCGGAAGAACTCGAGCCGCCGCCGCAACCCGCCACGAGCACGCTCACCAAGGCCGCCAGCAAAACCAGACCGATCTTCATTTCCTTGTTCCTTCCGCAACCTGTGTTTCACCAGCGACAAAAGTAGGAACCTCAATTGTGCTGCGGCTTTGCCGCGGCGCAAGACAAAACTCGAAACTCGAAACTCGAAATTCGGTAAGCGTTCAGTGGGGGTGGCCGACGAGCACGGACCAACCGGGACGAACACGGACCAACACGGACGAACACGGACCAACCGGGACGAACACGGACCAACACGGACTGAACTCTCCCTGCCACGGGGAGGCTGAACGGTTACAGTCTTTCCTTTTTCTTCGGGTTTCGAGTTTCGAGTTTCCAGTTCAAAGCGGTATATATGAATTGACGCCGTCCGGCCACGATGCCCTCGAACTCCAGGCTTACGTGCTGGCGCGCGGAGCGTGATCAATGCAGCAGACTGAAGCCACTCCGCCAGCCGCGCCAAAGCCTGGCGCGGAACCGAGGCAGTTGAGGGAACTGGCCCTCTTGTTCCTGCGCTTGGGGACCACCTGCTTCGGCGGGCCGGCCGCTCACACCGCCATCATGGAAGACGAGTTCGTGCGCCGGCGCGGCTGGATCACACATGAGAGGTTCCTGGACCTGCTCGGCGCGGTCAACTTGATCCCTGGCCCGAACTCCACGGAGATGGCAATCTACATCGGCTATCTGCGTGCCGGCTGGCGGGGACTCTTGCTTGGCGGCATCTGTTTCATTCTGCCCGCGATGGTGCTGGTGACGCTGATCGCCTGGGCTTATGTGGAATACGGCAGCCTGCCGCAATTCGCCAGCCTGCTCTATGGGGTCAAGCCGGTCCTGATCGCGATCATCGCACAGGCGCTCTGGGGCCTGGGGCGCAAGGCGATCAAGACAAAACTGCTCGCGGCGCTCGCCGTGCTCGTGATTGCGGGCAGTCTCCTTGGCCTGGATGGCTTGTCCATGTTGCTGGGCGCCGGGGTAGTGGTTGCGCTGGCTCGTGGAGTGGCCGAACGCGGGCGAGACCCCCGCGGTACGCTCAAGGCGCTCGCAGTCATGGCCGCTGTGGTTGTGGCCATCATCGCCACAGTGTATCTCTCCAGCAGGATCGGCGCGGCTGCCAGAACTGAGCCGAGTTTGAGTGCGCTATTCCTGTACTTCACCAAGGTGGGTTCAATACTCTACGGGAGCGGTTACGTGCTCCTCGCGTTCATCCAGACCGACCTGGTGGACCGCTTTCACTGGCTGAGCACGCCCCAGCTTCTGGACGCCACGGCGGTGGGGCAGGTGACTCCCGGCCCGCTCTTTACCACGGCGACTTTCATTGGCTATCTATTGAACGGCTTGCCCGGCGCGGTCGTGGCCACGGTTGGTATTTTCCTGCCTTCCTTTGCATTTGTCGCAGTCAGCGGGCCGCTGGTCCCAAGGCTGCGGCAATCGCCCATTGCGGGCGCGTTTCTTGACGGTGTGATCGTGGCCTCGCTGGCGCTCATGGCGGCAGTGACCTGGCAACTCGCCCGTTCGGCGCTGATTGATCTGCCGTCGGTCCTGCTGGCGGCCGGGAGCGCGCTGCTGCTGGTGCGCTTCCGCGTAAGTTCCTCGTGGCTGGTCCTGGGCGGGGCGGTGATTGGTCTGCTGGTGAAAGGCCTTGGGGCTTGAATACGCTCTTGCCAAGAGCAGCCATTTTCGATTTTCGATTTTCGATTTCTGATTTGAACTTCCAGCACGATGCAATCGAAAATCGAAAATCCTTTAGCGCGGCAGATCATCAATCTTGGCCGCCAGCACGAAGTCGGCAGTGCACAAACCGTTGACTTTGTGAGTCCAGATTATGACCTTGACCCTACCCCAAGCCAGGTGGATGTCCGGGTGGTGGTTTACCGACTCGGCCAGCTCGCCAACCTTGTTCGTGAAGTTCAACGCGCTGCGGAAGTCCCGGAAGCGGAATTCCCTCTCCAGATGGTTGTCTTTCAAGGTCCAACCAGGGTGCGTAGCCGAAAAGTAAGTCGCAGTCCCACTAACCCCCGGCTTCAGCCGGGGGGAGAAGCGGGATAGGCGCGCCATTACCGTCGTTCACGACGGTTACCAGGAGTGCCAAGGGCTTAAGCCCACGTCGCAGCAACCCCCGTAAACGGGGGTAAAGAGGCCACGAACCTCGACCCAACCCCCGACTAAAGTCGGGGGTTAGCGGGTGGGACGCTTTAGAGGGGCTGGAAAAGAGGCGCATATGGAGGCTTACAATCCGGCTACGCACCCGTCCAACCACCTCCCAGCCGCCCCAAAAATGCTGTCAGGGTCTCGCCTCCCATCGGACTTTCGTCACCTTTGCAGGGCGGGCACTTCACTGTCCCCAACAGCGTGGGTTTTTCAGGTGTGATAGCCATTTCCAACTCCCCTTCAAAGCTCAACGACATGAATGTTGCGGAACAGGAATTGTCCCCCGCCTGGAATCTCGGCCTGAAGGCCAATGTACCCAGCAGGCTCCTTGACGCCGTCAGCCTTCCAGGCGGGCTTGCCATTGATCTCCAGTTCGGCCGACGTGCCGATGACGGTCAACTTGAAGTGGTTCCATTCGCCCGGTTTGGTGAGACCTTTGCTGCGGGCCGCCGGAAGCTCCGCTACGTCGCCTTCCATCCCCTTGCGCAAGTTGGCCTGATAGGTCTTGGGCCAGGGCTGGCCTTTAGGCGCGTCGCCGCAGCGGAAGAAAACGCCCGAGTCCCAATTGTCAGGCTTCAGTGATTTCCAATCCACTTCGAGGATGAAGTCCTTATAGGTCCGCTCCGTCCTAACCATGCCGTTGCCGGCCTTGAGCAGGATTGCGCCGTCCTCTACCACGGCCTCGCAGTCAATCACTTTCCAGCCGTTGAGCGTTTTCCCGTCGAACAAACTGACCGGTTCCTTGCCCTTCGCCGCAGGCGGGGTTTCCCCGGCCGGGCACAGACCCATCAGGATGAACACGGCCACGGCACAAGGAACCAGACGCACGTGCGCTTCCTCCTCCAGTTGCTCACCAACGTGAAACGCCACCAGTTAACTCGCAGGCCGGCGGCCTGTCTGAACAGCAGATGCACTATCCTTCTCGCCGGGCCTGCCAGATGCTTGAGTTTGCCGGTGGCGATGCCCACGTCAAGAACATTCCGGATGAACTTATGTGGGGGGGCATAACCGGACCTGCACTGACGCTGCCGGCTGTTCCTGGGCATCCATGCTCCAAGGACGAAACTCGAAACTCGAAGTCCGGTAACCGTTCAGGGGATGGGAGCGGACTAACACGGACGAACACGGACGAACACTGACGAACACGGACTAAGCGGTCCCCTGCCCTGGGGAGGCCGAACGGATACCGGATTTCGAGTTTCGGATTTCGAGTTTCGGATTTCGAGTTTCGAGGGCAAAGAGGCCTGCAACACCGTTTATGTACCCTATGTGGGGGACACAACTGGGTCTGCATCGCTGACATCATACCGGCCCCGGGCTGCGTTTCCCCGAGACGGAACCGGATGTCGTTCCAGTGCCGGCGGCGAATATGACGATCCGCAGACTTGGCCATGCCACGCAATTGTGGCGAAACAGAGGATTGTCAGCAGCCAGTGACAAAAAACGGCGGTACGAGGTCACCTAGTGTCAACCGGAAAAGGCCTATCATCGTTACAAGTGATTATCAAATAAGTGGTTATGGCTACATGGTTTTTCTTTTATTGGTTGGAAGCCTGTTTGCTACACACGTAACAGCGAAGCCCAGTATCGCAGATGGGTCTGAGGGACACGGTGCCCCTTGGGTGCGATTGCGGGGGTTGAGTTTCGAGGGACGGCTAGCCAACTGGGAGCTTGGCGAAGCTTGGGTGAAAGGAGTTAGCTCATGAGGAACAAGGGCTTTACGCTCATCGAACTGATGATTGTGGTTGCGATCATCGCCATCATCGCGGCAATCGCCATTCCCAGCCTGTTGCGTTCGCGCATGGCTGCCAATGAGACTGCCGCGGCTGCCTCGTGCAAGGCGTTTGCAGAGGCTGAGGAGATTTACCACCGCACGGACTACAACCATGACGGTGTGCTGGAGTACGCGACTTTGCTCAAGGGCACTAACAGCCTCCTTGAGACCAGTGCCACTTTAGGCGACTTGGCATTGATTGACAAGTCCTTCGCCAACGCTGAAGGAGACGCGGCAACCGGTGTCCCGAAGGCCGGTTACGTCTTCACGGTGTTGACTGCACAGGGCTCTGCGGCCACGGGCGGCTCGCGCAGTTACATTACGGGCACTACGCCGCACATGACTCTCGGCTACGGTCTTAGCGCCATCCCAGGGGCTTACGATGGCACGGGCCGTGATGCGTTCATCATCAACAACAACGGTACGATCTTCCAAAAGGACCGCACCTCGACCCTTACGACACACGAGGTCGTTTTCAACCCGGACACCTCCGCGACCGGCGGTTGGACACCTTCGGAGTAGAGCCTGAAGTACAGAGAAAAGGCTTTGCTTGTTGTCTGTGTTGAATAGCTAGAGCGAGAAGAAAGGCGGCTTACAGCCGCCTTTCTTTTATTCAGACTGTCATGCCCTGATGCCCCTCCAGAATTGCTGCAAAGGCAACCGTTCAGTGCCCGAGCCGCGCGCGTCAACAAGCGGCAGTCACCGCTCCCTTACGGTCGCGGCTCAGGTACTGAACGGTTACCTGCAAAGTCATCTTAGGGTAATGCACATCATGCTCACTTGTGGTAATGACAAGCACTATTTGTCAATCATGGTGACAAAATTTGCGCGCGTAGTTGCAAGTCTCATTGTTTATACGTTTTATAAGGTACTTTGCGAACAATCATTGCACGAAGCTCGTGTTTCCCTTAGCCAATTGGGTACTTGTTTGCTGATTCTACACCGTTTGGGCGTGGTCATCCTTGAGGGTTGGCTGAGGATCAGGAGAGTAGGACAGAGTGTGGCCGGCGAACTGGGATGTTCGCTCGGCTCTGGAAGGAGCGGCAAGATGAAGAACAAGGGCTTTACGCTCATCGAACTGCTGATTGTGGTCGTAATCATTGCCATCATCGCGCTAATCGCCATTCCCAACCTGTCGCATCACCACGGTTGTGGCAATGAGACTGCCGGGGCTGCCTCGTGCAAGGCGTTTGCAGAGGCTGAAGAAATCTACCATCGCACGGATCACAACGGGGACGGTGTGCTGGAGTACGCCACGGCGCTCAAGGGCAATGACAGCCTCCTTGAGACCGTTGCCGGTGCCGGCGACTTGGCATTGATTGACAAGTCATTCGCCAACGCTGAAGGAGACGTGACAACCGGTGCCGTCCCGAAGGCCGGTTACGTCTTCACGGTGTTGACTGCACAGGGCTCTGCGGCCACGGGTGGCTCGCTCAGTTACGTTACGGGCACTCCGGCCCACATGACTCTCGGCTACGCTCTGAGCGCCATCCCCTATTCATACAATGGCACGGGCCGCGATACGTTCATCATCAACAAGGACGGTACTATCTTCCAAAAGGACCGCACCTCGACCCTTACGACACACGAGACCATTTTCAACCCGGACACCTCCACGACCGGCGGTTGGATACCTGCGGACTAGAGCCTGAAGCACAGAGAAAGTGACCACTTGAAACAGTTCCTGGCTGCCAGGATTCCACCTGGTCATCTCAAAACAACAGGCCACCGGCAAAAGGTATTTTCGATTTTCGATTTTCGATTTTCGATTGGCGCGAATTGCCGGTCCAAATCGAAAATCGAAAATCAAAAATCGAAAATCCCGCGCCGGTGGCCGTTGGCATATCCTCCGCCGTGCTTCACTTCGCGGCGGCAGGCTTCTTCTTCGGAGCCCCTTTCTTTGCAGCTCCCTTCTTGGCGGAAGCTCCCTTCTTGCTGCCGCCGCAACCACAAGAGCCTTTCATCCTTCCTCCTTTCCAGTGCGGCGTGCTGAGGGCACGCGCACAGACCGATCAGGTCCGCCAGCGGCCTGGACCCCTGCCAACAGCCGCGCCCGAGCGCGCGTTGACCGGCGGGCCTTCGCTTCCCACTGCAAGAATGACAAAGAGCTAACTACCGTTTCCTGTATGTACTAACAAACCATGCGCGTCAAGAGACTATTCGGAGGACTCACAGCGGTTTCTGCGCGGGCGCGGGCGTGGTGGCGAGGAGGCGCTGCGATCTGGCCGCCAGCAGCGAACGCTGCGCCTCGGCGTTGCCGGGATCAATCTCAAGCGCGTTGGCGAACGCCGCTTCGGCCTCTTGCACATGGCCCAGGCGCTGCAGCGCACGGCCGCGCCCGCAAGCCGCATCTGACAAGCGCGGATCCAGCTCCAGTGCGCGCGTGAAGTGGAAGAGCGCTTCTTCGTTCTTGAGGACCGCCAGCGCGGCCAGTGCCATGTGGTGGTGCGCCAGGGCGTCACGCGGATTGGCCGCGGTCGCCGCTTCGAAGCGCACTCGTTCCGCCCGATAGCGGCGGTAGCCCTCGAAAGCGAAGCGCAGCGAATGATACGCGACCGCATCCTGAGGCGCGGCCAAAGTGGCATGGTCGAAGTCCGCGACGGCTTCGTCTATGTCTCCGCTCCGCAGCGCCAGTGAGCCGCGCTCGAACCAGAGCCGCGCGTTCTCCGGCTGCGACTGGCCGGCCTTCTCCAAGACAACCCGCGCTTCGCTCCGGCGCCCGTCTGCTTCAAGCAACTGTGCCCGCAAGCTGGCCGCTTGTGCCGCCACTTTCCGGCAAATGCCAGTCCCCCCTTCCTTGGCGCCAAGGCCCGCCAAGGCCGCCTCGCGCAAGAGCGCGTCCACAGGCAGCGGCTCCGCAACGGGCCGCCGCGCGAAACGCGCCCGCGCTACCGCGGCATACGCCAGATCGTACAGGGCTTGCGCTTGCGTGTCGGGATCCGCGGATGCGCGCTCCCGGCGCGCCCCCGCCTCCAGCCGGCCGAGCGTCCGTTCCACAGTGGAGGCAGTATCGTCGCAAGTGGCCCCAAGCCCCGTGGCCTCGCGCAGTCTTCCCAAGAGATCGTATGCTTCCAGACAGCGCGGATCCATCTGCAAAGCGCGCAGGTAGCGTTCCTCGGCTCCTTCCAGCAAGCCTGCGTTCTCGAGCAGTTCGCCCTGATGGAGTTGCGGACGGCACTCGTTGGGAAAACGCAGCAGGACCTCCGCGATCTCCGCCATTGCTTCCTTCAGTTCCAGGTTGGCATTCAGGTTCAGCGTGTGCGTGAAAGCAATGTTGGTCCCGGCTGCCGTGTTGCGCGGGTCCATGGCCGCCGCCTTGCGAAACGCCTCCAGCGCCTCGGCGCGCATCCCGCGCAGGAGGTAAGCGCAGCCTAGAGTGTTCTGAGCTTCGGCCGAAGATACTTCCAGTTCGGCAGCCCGCTCCAGGTACTCGATCCGTTCGTGGATCAGCCGGTTCTCAATGCGTGCCAGATCCAGGTTCACCACCGCTTCCGGCGAAGGCTCGCGCCCGGCGGCCCTTTCCAGCGCAATCGCGTGTTCATAGGCGGCGATCCCGTCCCGCATGCGCCCCATGTCGCAGAGCACGTTGCCCATGTTGTTGTGGAGCGTCGGGCGCTGGGGCGACAAGGCGATGGCGCGCCGATAGTGGCCTTCAGCCTGAACCAGGTCGCCGCGGCGATAGTAGAGCGCGGCGATCCGCCCCAGCAAGGTAGGATCGTCGGGGCTGCGGGCCAACTCGCCGCGCAACTCCGCAATGGCGCGGTCGAGCGGATGGATGTCCGCATGCCGCAGGCCGGTGCCGGCGCGTTTTTGCCGTCCCCCTTGCGAGGTGATCTGGCGCAAGACGGTCGCGCGCCTGTTCTTGCTTCCCTTGTCGGTGCTGGCATTCCGCACGGATGGCTCCCCCCGGGCCTGCTTTGCTCTGGTGGCTCGCCGGCCGCGCCGTTTTCCTGCCACGTTATCGGACGGCGCGTCCGCGGCCTTTGCGTGTTTAATCCCTTCGGCTGGATTGTGGGAGGGACTTGAAATGATTTTTTCGCGGGGATGAGCCATTTGGTGGTCCGGCTTCGCGGGAACCAAGCCCGCACTACCGTAATATACACTATCTGTGGGGTATTGGCCAAGCCCTCCAACACTATGGTATAATCTGAAAGAGTTTTGAGATTTTCGCGGTTCGGACTGGCAGCCGAAACGGCCTGTCCTTATATAGGCGCTACGGTGGGGTGGTTCGAAGGAAAGGGGCCTGCACATGACACGCTTGGTTCTGCTTGTTGCCGTCCTTCTGTTTGCCGTGAATCTGTCGCGTGCCGGCGAAGAGCAACGCATTGGCGAACAGGATTTGAAGCACGCGAGCATCCTGGCCGAGGAAGGAGACCTGCAGGGCGCGATCTCGCTGCTGTTCAAAGCACTGCGTCAAGCCGAGAACAAGGACCTGCGCAGCGATGCGCGAGAACATCTGGGAAACATGGGCTTGTCCAGCCAGGAAGTTTTCCAGCTCGATCCCGCGTCGCTCAAACCGGAAGACTGGGACAAGCTGCTCACGCGTCTCGCTGCCAATGCGGCGCAGCAGCGACGGCTGGAGTCGGACCTGGATTACTCCAAGGCCTTGCTGCGCGCCGCGGTGAACCTGCGGGTCCAGCAGGACGGAAGCGTGAAGGTGGATGTCCAGTCCAAGGACCTGGCGCGCGCCTTGGAGTTGGTGTTGCAGGTGGCGCTGGCCGAGGCGGGCGGCGAGGAGACCCGCGAGGCTCAGTCCCGCCTGGAAGAACTGGGCATTGCCGGTCCGCAAGTTGAGGCCACGCGCAAGACCATTGCAGAGGGAAAGCTCTCGCCTGCCGTTCAGAATGAGATTGTCTGCGGCCTGTGCATGCATTTGCTTGAGAAGTACCGCGGCTGGATGGAGGAACGCGAAGAGCACGAGGACCAGGCATTTCGGAAGCAGCTTGCGTTGCGGTTGGGCGTTGGCGTCTACAAGTACATGGCCGCCCAATACGCCCAGACGGCAGTCTTCAAGCGCCCGTCAGACCAACTGGATTTCTGGCGGGAAATAGCGACCCCGCGCAAGGCGGGCAAAGAGAATACGTTCTGAAGTGATCCGATTCTCCAGCGGCATTTGTGTGGCATCTAATGGGCCACAGATGAACACAGATAAACACAGATAAAAACAGATGCCAATCCATTGTCTCCTATCTGTGTTCAGCCGTGTTCATCTGTGGCCTATGCCAAAACCCAAAATCTACTCCAGCGCCTCGATCCCCGGCAGGACCTTGCCTTCGAGGAACTCCAGGCTCGCGCCGCCGCCGGTCGAGACGTGGGTGATCTTGTCCGTTACCTTGGCTTTCTTCACGGCGCTGACAGATTCGCCGCCGCCCACGATGGACGTGGCCTGGGAATTCGCAGCGAGGGCCTTGGCGATGGCAAACGTGCCGGCGTTGAACGGTTCCATCTCGAACACGCCAAGCGGCCCGTTCCACACAATCATTTTGGCCTTGGCCACTTCTTTTGCATAGGCCTCCACTGTCTTGGGGCCGATGTCCACCGCCACCTTGTCCGCGGGAATCTGGTCCCACGCCACGGTCTGGTGCGGGGAGTTTGCCTCAACCTTGTCAGCTACGACGTGATCCAGAGGCAGCAGGAACTGTTTCCCAAGCTGCTTGGCTTTGGCCAGGAGATCCTTGGCAGTGTTCACATGGTCCGGTTCAACCAGCGATTTGCCTGCGGGCTTGCCTTGGGCCAACAGGAATGTGTAGGCCATGGCCCCGCCGATCAGAATCGTGTCGGAAACTTCAAGCATTTTGCTGATGACTTTGATCTTGTCCGAAACTTTGGCGCCGCCCAGCACGACCACGTAAGGATGGTCCGGCTGCGACAACGCCTTGCCCAGGTACTCGATCTCCTTTCGCAGCAGAAATCCCGGAGCGCGGTCAGCGAACTTCGCCGCCACGCCGTGGACGGAAGCGTGCGCGCGGTGGACGCAGCCAAAAGCGTCGTCCACGTAGACATCGCCCAGCTTGGCGAGCTGCGCCACGAAGTCCGGAGCGTCTTCTTCTTCGCCCTCGTGGTAGCGCAGGTTCTCCAACACCAGCACCTCGCCGTTCTGCAGAGCCGCGACGGCCTTCTCGGCCACCTCGCCCACGCAATCCGCCACGAAGGCCACGGGTTTGTTGAGATGCTTCGCCAAGCGGTCCGCGACGGGCTTGAGCGACAGCTTCGGATCGCGGCCTTCCGGCCGGCCGAAATGGCTGCAAAGCACCAGCTTGGCCCCCTTGCCCAGGAGATAGTTGATGGTCGGCAGCGCCGCCACCACGCGCGTGTCATCCTTGATCTCGCCGGTCTTCTTGTCGGTGCTGACGTTAAAGTCCACTCGGCACAGCACCCGTTTGCCAGCCACGTTCAAGTCTTCCAAGCGTTTCATCGCCATGCCTCCTAAAGCAAATCCGAAACTCGAAATCCGAAATCCGAAGGAAGCGGAAACTTCACCGCCAAGACGCCAAGAGACACCAAGACCGCCAAGGAGAAAAGAGGGTTTTGATTCAGGTAGTTCTTGGCGTCTTGGCGGTTCATTTGTTTGTCGGATTTCGATTTTCGGATTTCTCCCGTTTGGCTATTCTTGGCTGTCCGGGTATTATTGGTCCGCGCGTAGCTAATGCGCCAGGATTGGTGGGGCGGGCGTCCTCGCCCGCCTTGGCCTCGGCGGGCGAGGACGC